>VFQN01000603.1_pt1 | contig 65859 bp, 85 predicted proteins | sample 3512371 | NCBI WGS metagenome assembly VFQN01 (sample SAMN10412370, study PRJNA504923) | tailings metagenome | isolation source: Replicate 2 from Balatoc abandoned mine | place: Philippines: Itogon, Benguet | collected 2017-08-28 | reverse complement strand
CGGGGTGGTGGCCCAGGAAACGTGGGCCCGACCGGAAGGGGTCCCCCAGCATGGAGAGCAAAAACAAAAGCCAGGAGCCGCCTGAAGTGCCAACAGGACCAGTACGCAGCATACAGCAAGGAAGCATCTGGCGGCTTGCAGTATCAGGGCGTGCAGTGCACGAGCGCCAATACGGGCTGCATTACCTGCACATCCAATTAGCGGCGTAGTGTGGTTGGCTGGGTACTATCTAGCCCTGGATGCCGGCATTCGGCCACGACTATGTATGTATGTAGGCTATTTGGTGATGGACTTGCACCTGCTTGCACGCATGGACAGGCAAGATTTCGTCGTAGGTGTGTACCGGAGGGAGTGGTGTAACCTGAGGCACGGCTGTGTGCAGAGAGTGTGGCCCGTGTTGGGATGTTCTTTTGGCATTTGCGGTGACACTCCAGGTGGTGTATAATGCTGCCGAGATGGAAGGGCAAGCACTGCGTGAGCTGCCCCGGCTGCGTGTATTGCGCTCAACAATTGCACTTTGCTTTGACCCTATAGTATTGATCCTGCCATGTACGCCCAGTGAAGCGATTTTGCTTTCCATGCCCATCTCTATTTTTCACCATGGCGTGTTACGCCATCTGCGGCTACATGCACACGTTTGCTAATGTTGTCCTAAGGAGCCGCTCGTTCCGGCCAGGTTGCCGTACAACGCCCAACACAGCCATGTGCCTCCCCACGGGCAGAAGGCCCATGGGCTGGTTCGTTTGCATGCGCGATACTTCCGGCTGGCAGTGCTGGGATGCTAGAGTAACCAAGGCTGGACGCTGACAGGCTTCATAGAGCCTTGCGTACGCTTTGCTGCTTTTCAGCAGTCGGGACCCGTGTAGCCCAGTATCGTACGTGCACTGCCCGGCAAACGATTGCAAATTTGGTGTGCTGTTGGACTCAAGTCTAACGGCAAATTCAAACGCATTTCATCGGTGTTATAGGTATGGTTAGGACCAAGTTCCGTCCAAACGGCACGGCTTTCGTCTAGACATGCAATGGTATGGTCAAGCCTTGGCAGTCATACGCTAGCCCGTACCACAAGGAGTAGGGCCGCAACCTCTGCGTGTGGCCTTCCGCAGATGCAGCACGGTGCTTGGTCACCAGGAAGACAGCGCTAACACAAGCACAGGGTACTATACCAAATGCCACGCCGCACTGGTTGGGCTAGTATGCCCTCAGCTTTTACCAATGGGACCCAACAAGGTGAGTACCGGGGCGCAATCGCGCGAGCTCTGCTGGCCCTGTCGCTGGAGTCGAACGCGGACATGTCTACACCTCCGGCAAGACCAAGTTCCGTCCTACAACGGCACGGCTTTCGTTTGGACTGGCCAGTACACCCAATGCCACGCGGACATAGTGAGGGTGCCGAATGTCCACCAGTACCAGCCTCTATCACTGGCCTAGTGCTCAGCTGGTCGTCACGTCACTGTACTGGCGCGCACAACACCTCTCAGCTCACGACCTCCACTCTCTCGGTCCTGAACAAGAACGATGCATTCCGGAGCGGGCCGCCTGCTTCCACTGCTGCGCCTCCGGAACCCCCAGCGCCTCTGCTAGGGAAGTGGGGACGGGCAGCTCGCCAGCTGCTGCACCCTACTCCCTAGCCGAGGCGCTGGGGGTCCCGAAGTCGGAGCAGTGGAAGCAGGCGGTCCGCTCCAGAATGCATCCTCGTAACAACAGATTACGAGCTCAAACATTCCACGCGTAGCACGCGGTGGGTTGCAACACTGTGGGGTCCATAACGCTGGCCCTCACGGCATACGGTACGTGCAACTCGTCAGGAGTCAGGCTACAGTGCAAGACTGCTCACACGCTCTCGCTTAAGTACAATGCAAGCATAACAGTGTCAAGGCTGACGCTCACTCGCCCCACACCCCGCCACCCCGTCGCCGGTGCTCCTTCCATGCCTCATGCTCCACCCTAACCCACCGAGCCATCCGTCCCTGCCTCGCAACTCCCCTTCGCGTCACCCTCCTTACCCCCCGCACCCTCCCCCGCCGCCTGCGCTGCCCCCGCCAACCGCATGCGGTACACCTGGTAGTTATGGTTGAGCGAGCGGCAGGCGTGCAACCGCCTGCAACCGCCCAATGACCCGAACCGCGGGTCGGGCTCGCAGTAGATGACCCGCTGCACGCGCGAGTGCACCAGCGCCATGGCGCACATGATGCACGGCTCCATGATGACGAAGCAGTCGTACCCCGTACACATGTACGGACGGGCTGCCGTACTGGCGATGCTCGCGTTCGACAACGCTCGCCGCAGCGTGGCGCCGCCGCCCCCGCTGCCGCCGCCGCCACCGCCGCCGCCGCCACCATCAGATGCCCCCATCGCCCCGCCAGCTCCGCCCGCCGCCGCCTGCTGCTGCCCATCCCCCGAGGTCCCACCAGCGCTGCCATCGTCCACCCGCGCACGCTTGCATGCCAGCTCCTCACCCTGATTGCTCTCCCCCTGACCACTCCCCCGCCCTTGCCCCTCCCCGCCCCTGCAACCGCCACCGGCCTCGCCCGCTCCCGCCACCCCTCCACCGCCCTGCGCCTGCTGTCGCTCCCCCTGCCCGTGCTGCCGCTCCGCGCTCTCCCCCCGCCGCCGCCTGTGGTGCTCCCCACACCCAGCCTCCCACTGCATGGTCTCCCCACGCCCATCGCCCTGCTGCCCGCCCTCCACGCATTGCTGCTGCCCCAGCCCCCGCCCCTCCCCCTTCGCTTCACCCTGCCGCTGCCCCTGCCCCTCCCCCTCCGCGTCCTCCTGTCCCTGCCCCTGTTCAGCCCCCTCCGGCGGCCACAAGGTCAGGTCCCGCTCCGAAGCCGCCTGGATGGCACACATAACCGCATGGTGCAGCGGGTGCCCGCCACCGCCGCCGCCGCCATCGCCCGCCACCGTCCCGTCCACCCCGGTGGCCAGCGGCTCCAGGCAGGGCGGCTCCACCAAGCTGGCGGCGTTCGTACGGCAAGATGTACGAGCAAGCTGCAGTACAAGCCGCATGTGGTGCTCGAAGTAGCGCTGTGTCGCGGCGTCCACGGGAGTCTCCTCTGTAACAGGTGCGCCGTGGTCGGGGATGCGCCACGTGATGGGCCAGATCTTGTTCCAGGCGTCCCATTGTTGCCGTGTCTGGGGGGCATCGGCAGCGCCGTACATCAGGCGGAGCCGTACACCTCCGTGGGACTCGTACATCTGCCGTAGGGGCTCAGGGAGGGCGTCGGGGGGCGCATCGGACCAGGACGGCTGCGCTTGCTGTTGCTGATCGTTGACAGCTCCAGCTTGCTGCTCATGCTGCTGAGGAGCTGGTGCAGCGTGTGAAGGTGTTGGTTGTGCGGCGAGGCCATCGGGCGCGAGGCACAAGATGGCTTCAAGGAGTGAGGCGTCGTCGGGGGCCTTGCGCACGCGCTTTAGGTGACGGAGGTCCGTCAACGGCGCGGCCGAGCCCAAGCCCTTAATGAGCGCACTGCCCGTTTTGCTGGGAAAGGCGGCAACTAGCAACGGCACCGGGCGAAGCTTTTGCTCCTCCTGGCTGGGCACAAGGACGGCGACCTCGAACTGCAGGTCAGCAACGCTGCTGCCGTTTGCCCCAGATGACGGCGATGCGCTGACCATCACAAGAGCTTTAGTAGAAACTCTATGTTCATGCACGGCGGAATCCTTCGCAAGGGTGCGCAGCCCGCGCTGGTTGCGCCTTGGTTTCGGTGGCGGCACGAAATCGATTACGAGTAGAGTAATTGATTGATGACACCGCGTCTACTGATAAGTTACGTACAGGGCGGTTCCGCAAACACGAAGTGCCATGCAGGAGTCAGCATCGGCATGCTGCCCTTTCCGCAACCCACCATCGACGTTACTATCATAATGAAAAGCAAACTCGTGTACAACTACACAACGAATCCTTGGTTTTACTTTCGTGCCGCAACGAGGACAACGCGATTCGCCAACCCACTCGGCCTGTAGAGTTACAACCCCGGCTCCTCTGCGTTCCTACTGATCAATTCACTCACACAAAGCGACTTAAGCGACTTTCGTGAGGCCCGCGCCCCTCTTGGCGTGGGCCTGTAGGCTGTTGTCAGGGGGCCAATACACAAGCCATTTCGCGAGCTGCGCCTAGTAGCCGGGCCCAGGAAAGAGCAGCAACATGTCTGACCTGGAGGACGACTATCTGGGGCAGGTCCGTTGTGTTGCTGTCACTGTGGCTCTGAACGCCCGTTCGGCAGGAGATCCTCACAGGGGGCATGCCCCTCGCTCCCTCAGGGAGGCCACGATGACACCAACGACCTGAACAGGCAGCTGTTCGGTGAGTTGGTTGCGCCATGCGCAGGCCTGGGATGTGGGTTGAACCACGCTGTAGTTTGGGCGGCGTGAGGGAGGGGCCCCCAACGCCTTGGGCTGGCACCCCTTAGCCCTTACGACCCCGCTCTCGTAAGCGACCCGCCGTCACCAGCACATGCCCGCATCCACATTCAACTGGCGTTGATTACAGTTTAAAGCTCAATGGACGTCATAACGCCTCGCTACTGCCCCGGTTGAGCTGCCACCTATGCCCTTGCACGTGCTGCTGTGAAGCTGCTGCCGGGCAGTGGCGACATGTAGCCATTTCAGTAGCAAGCTACGTGTCATGGCATGGCCTGGGTGACGCGAGAGCAGCAGCGTGGCTGCATTGTCGGCTATATATGAGGCCTGCGACTGCCGTTGCCGGTGTGCTGCAGGCGAGGAGAGCGATGACGAGCAGCTGCACATGCAGCAGCAGGAGCAGCTGCTGGAGGATGTCCTGGAGGACGAGCAGCAGGTGGGTTAGTCGCTTGTTTAGTTGTCAGTTGGTCGGTTGGGCAGTTAGGGCGGGCGGGCATGGGGGCTCGGCGGCATGGGGGCATTCGAGATGGTGGGCGGAGGGGCTGACAGGACGAGCAGAGTAGGGGTCGGACTGCACAGCTGCTTGGCACCTCAAGGCACTTGAATGTCACACCTTGGACACCCTGGTACCGATACCCCGTTATTGTGGCTGCCGCGCCCCCTCCTATAAACTCCTCCCGCCCGCTTTGCCCCCTGCTGCTGCCTCTCTGTGCACTCGCGTACCCGCACCACACCATGCGCACGACAGTACGAGCAGCAGCACCACCAGCAGCAGCAGTATGCAGCAGGAGCAGCAGCAGCTGGCGCGGGGCCGGCGGCGGGGGACTCGGAGGCGGAGGCGGAGCCGGAGGCGGACGGCGGCAGCAGCGACTACGAGGGGGAGGAGAAGGCGGGCAAGAAGGCCAAGGGGCCTAAGAAGCTGAAGAAGAAGCGCGACGCGGTGGGTTGGGCTAGGGGACATTGGTGCATCGGTTATGGTAGGAGTAGGTGTGAGCCGAATGAGCAACGCCGTACTCCGTGGGCTGGGCTCGGGGGAACGTGTACAGTTGGATTGGTTGCGCGGTGTCGTGGCAGGCAAGGCGATCAGCGGCGCGTCAGCGGCGGCATGCAGAAAGCTCATCCTCCAAATCCGTCGGCAACCGAATGCGTTAGATGTGGCGTGGGAAGATGAGCCCACGCGCGTCGCATGTCACTCCACAGGCAGCAGGCAACACGTGATGCGTAACGCGATCTTGGTGCAACCCCAATGCAGTCTGAGAAGGGCGACAAGGGCGACAAGCCCAAGAAGAAGCGCCAGAAGACGGAGGGGGGGGCCAAGGACAAGGAGGGCGGCAAGAAGGGCAAGGGTAAGGACAAGGGCGGCATCGCCACCAACCGCCCGCGCCGCCAGCCGGGGGCGGGCGAGGAGGAGGAGGGGCAGGCTGCCCCGCGGCGTCCGCCTCGTACGGGCGCCCCGGGCGAGGAGGACGAGGAGCGGTCGGAGGACATGAACGCGGGGGAGGCGGACCAGGCCTTCATTGACGATGAAGGTGGGTTTGTAAAAGGGGTTTGTGGGGATAAAGGCCGGCGTGGGCGTATTGAGGCCGGACTGTTGGTGGTGAAGGTTGGTGGGTGTGTCAACGGCCTTGGCGCTGGCCCCGCGGTGCTCGTGCGGTGGTGTGGGAGCAGACACCGCTTGCACATGGTCAGCTACCTGTGTAGGTAACCCGCTTGTAAGCGCTGGGTGCGGGGCGTGCTCGGCGGGTACCTGTGCTTGGGAGCTGGTATAGCCGGAAAGGGGCGGCGCAACCTAGGGCCCCCTAGTCGCGGCATGCAGCAGCCAGCAACAGCAGCTGCCGCTGGTTGCGTGCTGTACGTCGGTGCTCTGCGGCGAGATAAGGACACGTCCAAGGCCGCGGTGCTGTCAAGCACCAGACGTGCACCTGCACATTTCCTCGCGGGCCCGCACACATGTGGAACACACGGCCTGTGCTTTGCCCCACCAACGGCGTGGAGCCAAGGCGTGGCGCCCGCACCCTCTGCGAGAGTGCTTGGATACACCCCCACTCGAACAATGTCATCAGTACGCATTTTGGATGTGCCACCAAGCATGCGTGGTGATACTGTGCGTCATGGCCCCTCGTTCCCACCGCAGGCGTGGAGCCCGCCCCCTCCGACGACGAGCACGCCATCGTGGTGGCTGAGGAGGCTGAGGAGGCGGAGGACGACGAGCTGCCGTTTGGGCGCAAGAAGAAGAAGAAGGAGCGGGGAGGGGGCAACGTGGAGGTGGGTTGGCCTAGGCTGGGGCAGGGGAACGAAGAAGGAGCGGGGAGGCGGCAACGTGGAGGTGGGGCAGGGCATCAGGCGTTAGGGTCGGGGCTGGGCCAGGGAGGGTTGGCCTGCTGTACTGGGGCAGGGCTGAAGGAGGAGGCGCGGGGAGGCGGCCCATGTGGAGGTGCGCGAGGAGGGAGAAGTTCGAGGGACAGGGAGGGCTAGGGTCGGTCGGGGCAGGGCAGCGGGAGGGGGCTGGGGAGGCAAGTGTTGGCGCAGCAGGGGCCCATGGATGCATGAACGTGTATGCTCGCACATGCCCCATGACTTCCCTGCAGCTAAAGGCCAAGGACATGCTGGGCAAGGCGGAGATCGCCCTGACTTGTATGCCTGCACCTACCTTGCCGCCTGCAGCTTGAGATCAACGACATGTTGTTGAACTTGCATGCTGCCGCATGCCCCTTTCCTTCGCTGCAGCTTGAGATCAAGGACATGCTGGGCAAGATGGAGGCTGCCATGGAGACCGACTTCGAGACGGTGGCGCGCAACCTCGGCGTGGAGCTCAAGAAGGACGGCGCCGACAACCTGGTCACGGACGCGGAGGGCAACTACGTGGTGGCAAGGAAGGGACCGCCGCCGCCCGACAAGAGCCCGGCCATCAGCAAGCTCAAGCTGCTGCCGGTGGGGCGCTGCTGCCGCGTGCGCTCCAGCATAACGCGCGGGTGCAGTCCTGCGCTGTCTATATGTGTAGCATGTGTATTGAGCTGTGCCGGTATGTGCGGCACGGTTGTGCTCACGCTGCTGCTGGTGGGGACTGGGGAGCCGCAGGAAGCGCACGTAACGCATGTGCGGGCAAGTACCGTGTAGCGTGCGTTATGTAGCGTTTGCGCGTGTGGGTCAGTGCCATTCCACCGGTGTGGTGCGTAGTGTGGGCGTGTGGCAGTTTACACCAGTCAAAAACGAAGCCGAAGGGTACCAGAGCGGAACTTGGTCTTGCCGCCGTCGTTGACATCGTCCGTCTTGGACTGGCGTGTGGCAGTATGCAGCGAACATTGCAGATAACAGCCAAGTGCGCAAAGTCGGCGGGGCAGGATGCCACCTTGGACATTATTGTTACCTACGCGCCGAAAAAGCCGTTCTTTCGGCACCGCTTGCTGCAGCTGCGGCTGGTGCTTCCCGGTGGTTGCCTGTTTGCTCACGCGCTCTCACACGCTGCCTTTTGTTGCGCCCTCGCAGGAGGTGGAGCTGTTCCTGGCTCAGCGCAAGTACCACGAGTCCTTCCTGCAGCAGGGCGGCCTGGGCGTGCTCAAGGGCTGGCTAGAGCCCTACTCGGACGGCACGCTGCCAAACGTGCGCGTGCGCAGCGCCGTGCTCAAGTGCCTGCAGGTGGGGTGGGGACCGACCCATGGGTCGTGCGACGTCGGGGTAGGGTAAGGACGCTGAATTATTTTGGTTGCCTGCAGGTGGGGCCGGCCCGTGGGTCTGTGCAACAGGGATAAGAGTAGGGGCGCATAACGGTTCCAGGTGCCTGAAGGTGGGTACTCGCAGTAAGGCAAAGTGAAGGTTGGGTGAGGGGCCGACCCGTGGATCGGGGCGGGACCGGCGCAGGGGTCGGGACGGCACGCAGGGGTAAGTGTCTGCAGTATCTGGAATAGGGACCGGACCGCGGGTGCGTGCGAGGTCGGGGTAGGGTAAGCGTATGTGTAGAGGGTGTGACGGCGTGGGGGTGCAGGTGAGAAGGCCTTTGGACTCCCCTGGCTCGGCGGCGTTGGCCGCTGCGGCGGCGGCAGGGCGCCTGCCCTCCCCGTGGCCGCCGCCGGCTGCCGTGATTTCCCTAGCACCGGCAACGGCGGTGTCTCGGTCCGGCAATGGCCCCCGGCTCTAACCCCACAGTGTAACACTGGTACACACCTACCGTGCTCGGCCGCGGTCTCGGTCCTGGCCACCTTCATGATGTAGCCTGGGAACGATGCGTCGCTTGACGCCATGGCCAGGGTGTCGAGCAGCACTTCGTTCCAAGGCTGCATCTTGAAGGTGGCCAGGCCCGAGACCGAGGCCGAGTTATGATCCCGTGTTACCTTGTGGCAGTTCATGATCGGACCGGGGGCCTGCAGGTGGGGTGGGGACCGAAATAGGGTCCGTGCGAGGTTGGAGTACCGTAGGGGCCGTAGGGGACGGATGGCGGGCAGGGTTGCGGCACAACAGGGGCCTTGGGTCGGCCGATCATCACTGACGTGCTTTCTCCCTGGTGGCTTCCACCCCAGGTGCTTCCCATCGACACGCGCTACGACGACCACAAGGACATGCTGCGCAAGAGCCAGCTGGGTAAGAACGTCATGTTCCTGTTCAAGTGCGGCGAGGAGACGGGCGACAACCGCCGCATCGCCAAGGAGCTGGTCCACGCGTGGAGCAGGCCCATCTTCTACGATCAGGACGCGGAGGAGGTGGGGCGTGTGACAACACAGGCATTTTTACTAATTATTCGTTTGTGATTATTATCATTATATTGCTGCAGCTGTATGCATGTTGGGAGGTTGCTGAACGAGAGGCAGTTGCGTAGTGCGTGCGCTCGAGTGGAGTGCAGTGAAGCAGGCCCATCTTCTAAAACCAGCACGTGGAGGTGGTGGGGCGCGGGGGCATGTGAGATGATTTGTTTCGTGCCCTTCCCCCCGACTGAATCGCGATAGGAGTTATGGCTGAACAAGAGCGACAACTGACTACTTGACACCTATGCCCTCTGCTGCCGTTCCTGCTGTGTGTCTTACCAGGCCAAGAAGCGGCTGCACATGCAGCAGCTGCTGGATTCTCGGCGGCTGGAGCTGGAGCGACGCAAGGAGGACGAGCGGGACGGGGCCACGGCGGCGGCGGCGGCGCGCAGCAAGGCCATGCGCATTCATGCGCTCATACCCAGGGTGGGTAATGGCTAATTGGGCCCCCCGGGGATCAGGACGAGTAAAAGTACAGACGGGGCCAGGCTGACGAGAAGCCCTGACGTTTCTGTGCGGGTGCCGATGGAGTACTGGGCTCCTCGGCTGCAGCAACCAGCCTTGCTCCCTGCTTCTGTCTCCTCTGCCGCCGAAAGGTGCCCAAGCTGAACTACGGCAACAACCCCGCGAACAGTCTTAACACATGCCCTGAGTATGATTTGGATTAGCTTTACGTCCTGGCTGTTTGCATATCCCCCGCCCCTAGGCCTCCAAGCTGGACTACGTGAACAACCCCGCAAATAGCCCTAACACCCGAAAGATCTGCCGTATGACAAATGTAATGTTTTGAACTTGTGCACACCCTCCTGCCCACAGGCCTCCAAGCTGGACTACGTGAACAACCCCGGCACCGCCGCCGACGTGTCCGTGAGCGAGGTGGCTGCCGCCGCCGCGCAGCCCAAGGGCAAGGCCAACGTGGACGCGCTGACCAAGCGGCTGCGCGAGCAGCAGAAGCGGCTCAAGGACAGCAACGCACGGGCCATGAAGCCCAGCGTGGAGGGGCGCAACATCGTGCTCATGAAGTAGGGAGGCATCTGAGCCTTGGGACGCGGTGTGGGCATTGGGTGGTGCGCCATGTGCTCAAGTAGGGAAGCGCACGGTGGCCTTTGAGGCGTAGGAAGAGGAGTTGAGGAAGCTTTGGGACATTTAGAGGCGCAACCGAGTGGTCACGGAGTTGAGGGTGGTTTGGAGGCTTTGGAGCATACGTGCTTATCTAGTAAGACGGCCTTGGTGGCGTGGGGGGCGCAGACTGTGCTTACGCGGTGCGCATGAGATAGGGGACCACAAAGGCTCGGCATCGTGCTGATGTGGTAGACTGAGGAGGGTTCGGCGTTGCAACGCCATGCCTACCAAGTGTTATGAAGAGGCGTTGGAGGCGGAGGCTTTGGAGGCACAGCGAGGTGTTCTTGCTGGTGGTGGTTGCCCTCATTGTGCTACTGAAGGTGACCTTGAAGGGGGGCGTTGTGCGAGGCAAGGGTGGTGATGCAGGGATGTAGCTAGGTACGTAGAGTAGGGAATGTAGTCAGCTCGTAGCGGTAGCTGACGTGACTTGCCGCAAGTCGGCGCGCATTGGGGTACCGTAAGCGCAGCTGGGTTGCGGCAGCACAAGTGCAGAAGTTTAGGGTGCAGGTTGACCGGTGACCGGCATGGCCACGATGTGGGTGTCCGGGGCAGTACGGTAGTCGGCAGTTATCAATCAACAATTGCAGGCTCGCAAGGTGAGCAAGCCGGGAGGCCGTCTCCGGGGTGTTTCTGCCGGCTGGGTGTGTAGGTATGTCAACTCTGGTTAACTAGGTTTGCACATCTACCCTTTCCTCTGCATGCATGCGTGGGTGCGACGCGTAGTTGGATGTGTTGCACCCAGGGGGGTCCGGTCTGCGGCAAGGTTGGGCAATGCTACCGTACTCAGTCAGGGTACGGTTGTAACAACCATTCGTGTCGGCCTTGGCAAGTGTCAGAACGCCCGTTGTGGGAAGCTGCAGGAAGTGCGGTGCGCTGCTGCCCATGCCCATGCCTTGCAGCACAGTTGGTTTCGGCGCACGATTGGTCACCATGTGGCATTACAATTTTGACCACGCGAGCCCATGATTGGCTACCGGAGTACCGATATTGTAAGTCCTATGCAGAGCAGTCGTGCCATGCAGCACTCAAACTCATTTCTCAGTGGTGTGCGTGGACGTGGCGAATTACAGCCGCATCCGTACATGGCGCACCCCTGAGCGTGGTGCCGAACCACGACAAGCACATACCCACAGTGCGGCCTACAGCGGTACGCAGAAATCTTCAGATGATGTAACACACATTCGCATGCGATACCCACCATGCAGTCATGGTCTAGGTCCATCCTGGCGGACGACCAACCGAAAGCCTCGCCACCCAATGTGGGCGACTGCAAAACTTTGCCTTGCGTGATGGCAGCCAACAGGCGGAGCCAAGACCGCGGCCCAGCAGAGAGGAATAAAGTTTGTACAACAGCCCATGGGCCCGGGCTTCCTTCAATGCAAAACTTCAGGCTAGTTGACAAAGGCGCTCCCCACATTGGCTCGCCAAGGGCAGCGTTCCACATGCTGTGCGCAGGGCTATGCGAGACGCTTGTTGCTAAGGCTTCTGGGATCAAGGCCCCCCCCCCAAGCGCCATATGGGACTACCGAGGACTCTCCAAGCTCCCAGCTAGCGCGGCCACATCGACAGACCCTTGCGGGCTGCACCTCACCTGCCTCGTTTGTTGTGCAAACCACACACACACGCTGATCTCGCTCACCCTTTTAATGCTACAGTGCCGTGCGCTCTGCTCTCGCGACCAGACACACCAAACCCCACCGCCAAAACGCAAGCACCCACGCACGCTCAAGGAGCCCACGCCCCAACCCGGCCGCTGCCGCCCGACCCGCACCTCAACGCAGCAGCCAACTCGCCAACACCCATATCCATCCAACCACCCGCTCCCAGAACCACCCACACAACCGCCCGATGTCCGCTGCCAGTCGATGGACATGCCACTTGCCTCGCCCTTTACTAGAACCTGCTTGCTACTTTGCTATTTTGTCCACGCAACTGCATACGCTACCCACACAACCGCCCGCGACCACACCCCAACAGCACATTACACCCCCGCGCACTGGTTGCACTTCCACTGCTTGGTCTTCTGCGCCTTGGCCTCCGTCATCTTGGCACATCGCCCACAGTACCACGTGTCGCACGTGTCGCACGCGATCCAGAACTCTTCCGTGCGGTACAGGCGGCCGCAGGCGGGGCAGGGGTCGCCCTCGCCGTCCTCCCACCCCGCGGACCCCGACCCCCCGTCCTCGTCCTCATCGCTCGCCTCGGCCTGCGGCTGCGGGCCAGTGAGGGGGCGATGCGACACGTGTCAGTACGTTCGACAACGGCACGGCTTTGTTGTAGACGGGTGAAAACGTGCAAGTACGTGTACAAGAACGTCGACACCCTGACGACGGCAGGGTGCTGCAATGGGCCAAGTGTGCGTCTGAATGGAGTACAGGCATGCAGGCCTGAGGCAGTGGACCAGAGTTCGTGGCACACACTGGTCGTCACCGTGAGGTGCACCCAAGCCATGTCAGGCAGAGGCAAGCTGTCGGGCCGTGCCGGCTTACCCGCGCCTGCCGAGCGGGGGGTCTGGACCCAGCGCCCGGGCCCATGGCTGGCCCTGGCCGCTTCACGCCTGCCGTAGCAAGCACCGCCCCTCCCGCCTTGGCGGTTGCGCGACCGGACACCACCTCGTAGCATGTGGGGAGCTTGTTGATGAGCGTGAAGAGCTCTTCCCTGCAGGAGGGCACGCAGGTGAGTGCGCGTAGCCCTGGATGCAGCGTAAGGGTGCAGCGGGGCTAGACTTGGCCCCTGCTGCGGGTTTGTCTGTTGGAAACCCCACTTACCGCTCTTCGCGGTTGAGACGCGCGCCTTTATAGAAAGATAGGGAAAGTAGCCATGCGTCCGAGTGGACAGCCACGAGGCTGATCCAGTCCTTGCGCTGCGATGCACGCAAGGATTTGGTTGAATATGAAGGGTTGGAGCGGCCCGGGGGTCAGCGTATGGTTGCAAGCGCATGAAATGTTCGCCTTACATGCGAATTGGAGTATTGCTAGCCATGTGTAAGGCGCACACGCAGCTGACTTGCGTGGGCATCACCCGCGCGCGACAGATACTGTGCGGATGGGCGACGACAGCCGAGTGCAGTGTCTGCGTACCTGCATCCCATCCCTTGCAAAATTGATACCGAGTGCAGGCTCAGGCGCTTCAGGTGGGACCTCTTCGGCAGGAAGGTCGACCGCCCAGGAACCGTCCGGATAGCCGTATAGGCAAAGATTCTGCGCATGTGGTGCCGACCACGCATCAGCATCTAGACTTCGGCGCCCGCGCGGCAACGACGGGCCTGCCGCTGCGCCAGATGCCCCACTGGTCCGCGCGTCGAGCAACCACCGACCTCCTTCGCAGGATCACAGAGAGAGTAAAACTTCTCAATGTCCTGCGTCAATGCCCGTAAAATGCCCTTTCGACGGCCCACATAGTCCTCATAGCAGTCTCGCGGAGACCGAGACATCACGGTCAACCCTCTCGAGCAGACTGTGACCTAGGGTTGCAATTATGCGTAAGTGAAGTTCTGGGACGCACTAGTTGGCCGGAACTGAGCCTTCTACCGAGAGGCACGCTCAACGAGAAGACAATTAGACCTTTGAGGATGTGTGACACTAAGGTTTATCGTATGCGAAGCAAAAGGAATTGCAGGTAGAGGTTAGACAGGGCTCAGCTTTGCGCGTTGCCTCGCGCAGAAGTTCCACGCTCCGAGACCAAGAGTTCCGGAGCGGCTGTCTTTTCGCAAACTTTGGTTTGGGCCGCACACAGAAAATTTTCGGTACGTTGTTGTTCAGTACATTCAAGTACAGGGAGACAAAGTAGCCCCGCTCAGGGAGAATCGGTGCGGCCGGGGGTCAGGAAAGACGACGGGTTGTACTGCTCCAGCTTGTCGTGTCGTCTTGATCCCGTGGCTGCCACCCCACACCGCAGCTGGTTGTGCCTAACACAAACGCAGTATGCGCCCTCACATGCCATGTCCGCCAACTAGGTGCGAACGACCTGCAAGCAGGCTCCTGCGGTCTGTCCAGGTGTTGGTTGCAAGCTTGCAACCGTCGACGGCAACACCGTTACCACCAGCCAGACCCTTCTCCAGTGGTCCGAATTATGCACGGCAACACGAGTTCTAGGTCTTGAGACGTCTGGGCGGCCTTGTCAGGATTGCCGGGCCCCCTGGATATGACCTTTCCCCTTGCACGTCGAGGACTTCTCACCCAAAACCCAAAACGTCCATAACCTGGCAGGAGCAAGAGCAGCAATGAAGGCTGGCACTGAAGACCAAGTAAGCACTCCTGAATTGTCAGCGTTCCTGGCAAAGCACGACCGGCATTGCCCTTGACCCACAACCAAGCTGCCAGCGGCACGCACCGCGCCGCCCCCTACCCACTGCCCCCTACCCCATACCGCATGCGGCAGCAGCGCCATCGCCAGCTGCCTCAGCAGATCGAAGACCACAGGAACAGCCCCAAGCTGTCATTTTTTCCGGCAGAGTGCGACCGACACGTTGCCCTTCACGCCCAACTGCTTGCCAGCGGCGCGCAGCCCACTACCCCATGTGCTGCAACAGCGCCACTGCCTGCTGCCTCAGCAGCCCTCGCGGCCACGGCAGCCCCTCTCCCAGCGCCCGCACCTGCACCTCAAGAGCCACCTGCGGGTCCCACGCAAGCTCCCACACGTCCGTCAACCCACCCACTTCACCCAGCCTCCTCCCCCCACCCCCCAGCTCCTCCCCATCACTCCCGCCCCCTTTGCCTCCATGTACTTCGGACCCTGTGACCGGCCTTAGCTGGTTCAACGCTGCCGCCTGCCCCAGCATCACCCTGCCAAGCCTTGACGCCGCAAATGCCCCACACAGGCCCCGCACGTCCACCCATGCAGCCGCACTCGCCCCCTCCTCCTCCCCCTCCTCGCGGCCCCTCCCATGCGCGTTGCCCCCATTGCCAGCACCACTGTGCAGGTCCCCCATCCTGGCTACCCACGCCAGCGTCTGCAGCGCCAACGCAGGCACACATGCCACCTCTGGGTGGCCTGCGCCGCCACTGCTGCCCCCACCGCCGGCAACACTAGTCGGAGCGTCCTCCACAGCAACAGCCGTGAACAGGTTGCGCCCTGGGTGCTGCTGGTGCTGCTGGTGCTGCTGCTCTTGCCCGACCCCATGGCCACCGGCTGCGTCACCGTCATGCGCAGCTGCATGCGGCACCTCCGCAACCGCCCACCGCCCTGGAAAGAGCGCGCAGTGGCGGAGGTACGACACCAGAAACGCGGCCGTGAAACGCAGCTGCTGCGGCCCTGGGCCCAGCGGCAGCGCACCCAGCACCTCCGCTGCAAGCGCCGGCCCCCACACGCTCCTCACGTGTACTCCGTTTCCCGTCGCTGCCATACCCTTCTCGGTACCCCTCCCTTGCGCCGCTACGGCTCCGCTGCCCAGCTCGCACTGCCACAGGTGCCGGGCGTGGCCGTGGGACAGCTGGTGCAGGGGAGGCCCCTCCTCTCGTGCGCCCCCGTCCCTGTCCTGCCCGGCGGCCGCCTGGTGACCCGTGGGCTGACCCGTGGGTCGCCTCAGCGCCCCGAAGCAGCCCATCACCGCCAGCAGCGCCGCCAGGCCGCCCACCTGCGTCACCGCCACGTGCCCATGCGTACGCACAGCTTTCAGCTGCTAGCACGGCTGCACAACAGCTGTCGTGTAAGTGTGCTACGTCTAATTTGTACAGTATGAGTTGCTTAAAGTACCATATATCGCAGGTCATGCAACCCTCTTCGCATGCGGCCCCCCTGCCGCCCCATGTCAGACCCTACCCCACAACCACAAAGCTGCTGTATGACTGTCCAGACCGGGCCCCCACCTGCACAGGGCTCAGCTGCTCCGCTGCGCAGCGCGGCCCCCGGCAGCACAGCTCCGTCACACGGCGCACCAGCTGGCGCTGCAGCTCAGGCCGGCGGCACAGCACGCCCACCAGCGGCAGCTGCCACCGCAGGGCCGCCTCCCGGGGTGGCGGCCCCGGCCGACGGGATGCCGGGGCAGCCTTCGCCTCCGCGCGTGCCTCTGCGTCCACTGCACAGGTAGGAAGCACGAGGCCTCAATACGCGTCCACGACACTACGTACCAGCAAATGACACAAGACCACGAGAAAGGCGTGTGCGTCCCATGTGCAGGCCGGCTGTGTTTCAACACCAGGCGCGGGTAACCCATCGCGTGCTGACACACACGCCATAGCGCAACACCGCACGATTGCTGCGCAGCTCGGCAGCCGTAACGTCAACCTTCCGCTCTGCACACCCCACACCACACAGGCGGCTGTGCTCACCCGCCAGCTGCTCCGCCGCCACAAATGCCTGCAGCACCAGCTCCACCACCCCTGCGGCCCCCAGCGGGCAGCCGCCGCCGCCGCCGCTAGAGGAAGCCTGCACCACCGGCTGCGCCGCCCCTGCCGCCCCTCCGCCGCCGCCTTCGCCCCGGACCCCAGCAGCTTCTGTGCAGCTTCCGCCGGCTTCCGCCAGCTCCTCGGCCACCTCTGCCTCCACCACCGCCATCACCTGCGCCAGCTGGTGCGGGTCGGGCAGCGCGGGGGCCACCGCCGCCAGCCGCCGTAGCGTGGTCTCCAGCGGCCGGCAGGCCTGCAAGGCGGGATGAAGGCGCGAAATGCTGTCGTTTTGTACACGTAAGGGTGGCTTCCATTTAGCATCACCATCGGGCTCGCACCCACGCGAACTTACACAGCGCCCACGACCCTTGCCACGTGCACAGCACACCGCGGCGGCCTCGCCGCCGCTGCCGCCGCCGCAGCCGTTACGCTACGGGCGCCGTACGCAACCCCCCTGCCTCCGCCGCTTACCAGGACTCGCACCCGCCATGCGCACATGCTCTCCGATCCCCAGCAGCCCAACATGCCATGCCACCCGCCATGCGCGTCGGGCGCCTGCCACGTGCCGCGTGCCACGTACCAGCACCGCAAGTGCCCGACTTGAGGCAACGTCCCCATTTTTTGTCTCGCCATGCCTTTCGCAGTATCCACCGGGAACACACACCTGTGGTCCCGTCGCCACAACCTGCCGCCACCCCTTACCAGGACCCACACCAGCCACGCTCACAGGGATTACACCCCCAGTAACCAGTATCACGGGCCATGTTACCAGGACAGCACACAACTGCCACCTGCAAGCAGGCACCTCACCGCCGCCGCCTCGCTGCCAACGCCGCCACCACCACCGCCGCTTGCCGTACTCCCCCTGCCCACCACACCCACCAGGTCCACCCCCAGGAGCGGCTCATACACGCGCATTCCCAGGTCGATCACTTAAAACATGTATACAGCCTTTTGCGAGCACTCAGGCGACCTACCACCGCGCCGGCGCCGCTGCCGCTGCCGCCGCCTGCCGTGCTCCCCCTGCCCGCCACGCTCCCCAGGTCCACCCCCAGCAGCGCCTCGTGCAGCCGCTCGAAGCGGTCCAGGTCTGCAGTGCTGACCAGGCCGCGGAAGCCCTCACACGCAGCCTGCCGGACAGGGGGGGAGGCAGGCGCGGAGCAGGGGGTAAGGCGCACGTGGGTAGCAAGCGTGCCAGTAGCACCGCTTAAGCGCACTATTCACATAGCAGGGTGCAGACAGGACCGCTTGCTATCGCATCGCTGCAAACCGGTGAGCATTTTGGCGGTCCATGCTTCAAGACTTCAGGACGTCACTTTATGGAATGCCCTTCCCCCACCGTAAAGATCCATCCTATCAGCCTTTTACCACCTGCTCTGCATAAGCACGACACTGCGTCCGCTGGCATCATTCCTGAATTTGTAACCAGCTCAGCACAGCCGGTAGGAAACTACCTGTGTTAGAGCCGGCGGACTGGGTTTATAAGGGTCCGTCGTCGCCGTTGTACGTGTGGCACAGAAGCCGTGCCGCCAATCTGCAGGTACTTGTGCCTCCTACCTGCAACTCACTCCGTTGCTGCAACGCGCATGGGGTCGGATGTGTGCACCAACCCACCTGCAGGTATCCGTGCCGCGTTCTGGCCTCCTGCTCGCTCAGCGTGAGCCGCAGCAGCACCGGCTTAGCGTCACACAGCCAGCGGCTGCGCAGCACGCCAGACACGCGCTTCAGGTGGTCTGCGGGATTGCGCAACAGCACAATATGCGCTTGCTACCTGGAGTCAAGCGGGTAACCCACAGCCCACACTCGTCCAGCTGCAGCACGCCTAGCATGCACTTTAGGTGGCCTGACACGGTTGGATGGGAGGTGCACGTGCCTTGCGGCGGTCGGTCTGCCGGGAACTACTGTACGTCGTTGCTTTGGAAGAACAGTAGCAGCTTGCATGTTCCAGAAGCATCATAAACTCACAACCTACGAAGCTGGTGAACTACCGGTGTCCAGTGTAACTCCTTGCTGCATGAGTGTGCACAAAGGCTATGCAACATCTGGCCCGGGCCCGGCTCACCTGCACCAAGCCGTGCGTACTCCTCCAAGCACTGCAGCGCAAACTGCGGATCACCCGTCTTGAGCGCCGCTGCAGCTCCGCGCCCCGCGCCCGCCCCCGGGCCGCCTGCCCCGGCCCCTGCCCCCAGCTCCGCCCCGCCCCAGCCGAGCCCCTCCGCCTCCGCACGCTCCCTCAGGTGCTGCACCCTGCTGTGCACCGCCGACTGCAGCAGCTGCATCTGGTCCCTCCACTCGTCCCTGGACGCCGCCTCGCCTCCCGCGTCCCCACGCCCGCCGCCCGCCACCCCGCCGCCCGCCATCCCACCGCCCGCTACCCCGCTACCCCCCGCGCTCCTCTCCGCTCGTAACGCCTCCGCCAATACCCGTTCGTACACTCCCAGCGCCGCCGCGCTTGTCGTACTGGTGATCCGCTGCTGTAACGCCCGCAGCGCCGCCATGCACGTCCGCCCCACGCCCTGCTGACCTCCAACGCTCGCTCCATGCACCACCACCATCCCCACCGCCCTCTGCAGCAGGCGCTCCCAGACAGCAGCTCCAGTAGCGCTACCTCCGCTGCCGCCGCCCTCGCCCCCTGCCGCACCCTGCACCCCCGCTGCCACGACCCTCGCAGCAGCGCTCTCTGCCTCCTCCTGCCCCTCGCCTATTAGGACTTCTGCAGCAGCCAGCACAGCTGCCGCCAGCTCCACATCGGCTCTCCCAGTCCCCATGCCCTTGTCAGCCCCTCGCCCTCCAAACACCGCCTCTGCCGCCGCCGCCGCCGCAACCTCAGCAGCACCATCCGAGACCCCTCCCTCCTGACCCACCACCACCCCAGGCGCTGGTAGCTCCTGCCCCCGTGCCCCCAGGGCCCGCAGCAGCACCCTGGTCAGGCACCCCCACACGGCTGTGCTGTACTCCTTCCCGCCCTCACGTACCACAGCCTGCAGCAGCAACGCCACCGGCGGCACATCCTCCTCCTCTGCCCCACAAGCCCCGACCCCTGCCCTTGCTGCCCCCCAGCTCGGGCCCCCCGCCCCTATGCTCCGATCCAGCCCCACACGGTCCGGCCGCTGCAGGTGGTACTGCTGCTTCCTGCTGCCACCCACACCAGGCTGCGGTGGGTGTGTATTAGCTCCCCGTGGACCACCAGACCTGCCTGCCGCCCACGCCGCCAGCACCTCCTCGCACAGGTGGAGCAGCCCCGGCAGCCCCATGATAGCCACCAGAGGTGCAGCACAGCAGCGGGCCGCCTCGCGCAGGCTAACCCACACGTGCTGCTGCTGAACACCGTCACCGTCGGCTGCCCCTGCTGGGCCACCACCCAGGGGGCCGTGTGGCCATGCTGTGGGTCCAATCTCGTCCTGCCCTTGAACGACGTCCGGCTCTGGGGCTTCAACTGCGCTGAAGCACTCGCGCAGCAGCCGCTCCGCCCAGCTGTGGTTGTACGGGTGTTAGGGGCTCAGGTCGGGTGGCACACCTGATAACCCACTCCGCTGAGGTGCACACGTCAGGATGGCAGGAGCGCACGCCTTCGGTCTACGAGACGGCGAACACGAACGCGATACAGCAAGAGAAATCAACAGTTTCAGTTCACATGCCCATTATCTGCTCACTAAGTTGCAACGCACCTGTAGGCGGCCGCTGGATCCAGCGGCAGCAGCAGCGTCGCCACTGCCTGCCCCAGCGCCCCCAGCGCCAGTGGGCACCGCCGCCGCGCCACCGCATCTAACCGCCGCAGCACAGCCGCCGCCGCTGCCGCAGCTGCTGCAGCACCCTCTTCCTCACTGCCAGCCCCGCAGTCGTGCCCGAAAGCCCCGCGCTGGGCCCCAAAGGCGCTAGTTACTGCGGCAGCCGCACCCTGCGCAGGGTCCAAGCCCAAGCCCAAGCCCCAGTCAGACTGCGGCCTTTGCTGCCCGCCGGACCCTCGCTCTGTTTCTGGTATCTCAGCTGCCAGTCGGATGATGCCCACAGCCAGGATACTGAAGGCCTCCGACCATGGCAGCTGGTGCTGGGCGATCCACCGCTCCTGTGCTGTCCGTATAAGTTGCTGCTGCTCCTGCTGCTGCTTCCGTTCTTCATCATGGTGTTGCCACGGTTCACAGCCCGCGCCGTTACGCGGCCGACACACAGCAAAGGCTTCTGGCTCTGCAAGCTGCAGCAGTGCAGCAACGATGGCGTTGTTACGGTCCCTGTACGATGTTGTGCCTCCTCGTTCGCTGTTGGTCTCGTCCACTTCTGACAGAACGGCTTGCACAAGTGGCAGCTCCAGAGAGGGGCTTTGGTCCGCCAGCACAGCCACAGCTAGCAGCAGGTTGCGGAGTTGGTCAGAGCAGCTGCAGCGCTGCGCGACTAGACGGATCACCTCGGGAAGCTGCGCGAAGCTGCAGGGACGCACCAAAGGGGTTGGGGGAGGGGTTGCGTGATCTGAGGGTCAGCGCCGACAGAAGAGTTGCGCGGCAAGGAGATTGAACGCTACCGGGGACAGATTGCATGAAGCGCTTACATGAGATCTTTTGCGCTGTGCTGCAGCAATTGGCTGCACAGCGCGACGGGGTCGTTTACGTAGCCCGCGTAGCGCGCTGCAAAGGCGCTGCTCAGGCAGCCTCCTGGTAACTCCATTGCTCCGACGGAATTCAGTTTGATATGACAGTGGCTATACGCAGCCAAACGCGGATATGACGGATACAGTCAGCCCTATTGCCGGGGCGCTAACAGCTGCAAACGCGGATGGCCCCATCGAATGCAGATAAATCAAAAGACATGTAAGCTTAGGTGCGTGCGTGTGGGGAAATGCGACTGATTCCGCGTTGCCTATGCAGTCTGGTCCCGGAGCAATGGCGCCAAAACGGCACTGCAGCCCCAGCGCCATGCGCACTGTCAGCTGACTGGAAAAGAACTGCACGGTGTGGCCATGGATGCACATCACGTGCATGACAGTCACATGGCACACCTGAAGTGCGCTCTCCTCCGCGTGCTGCTCAGGTTGCCCTGGTGTCGACCGGAACTGTAGAAGCGTACACAATGACTGTTCGGCTGGGACGTGCTGGCTGCTGGGAACCTGTGATGTGCTGGCCATGGCCCCAGCGTGGCGTCCGCGTTACAGTGTATGACGCCGTACACGCGTACAGCGACCCTGGGTCCCTGGCGACCCATAACCCTCATACACTGCACCTCGCGACAAGCCAACTGAAACTGCTCCGTTGTGGGCGTGTCATGGCAGCCCACCGCCCGCCTTCAGGTGCCAAGGCACGGCCTTGGAGATCCTGCTACTATGTACTTCTTGCTTCCAACGCCTTACACGAATACCAAAGTTCAATTACTGTCCATGCAAATGCCGATGCCCTCTCTGCGTCTGCTACGATGTAGCACGTCCAACCCTACTGCACAGCAGGCGGCGGGATCCCCGGACCCGCATGCCTGAAGCACTGTGAACGAACCGGTACCGGTATATGCCAAGCCTCAAGGACGTACAAGGCGACCAACCCGCAACTAACACATGGTCATCCAACGTCCATTCCACCGCTCCAGGCCTCACTAGTCACTACCGTACCCATATGTGCAGTGTGTACAAGCACACGGCACGAACCCTCGCTTGTCCCATCCCAGGGTAGCAGCCCTTCAATTCAACCTTGCTGCAAACCGGTATGCGATGCACCCGTCCTTTCCCTGCAGCACACCGCATGACTTTGCTCTGATTTAACTTTGCTCTGATACATGCGTTGTATATCCCCTCACCGCATCCTGCTGCACACCGCGTGACCTCTCGTCCCGACCCCAGGGAGCACGCACGCAGCCCTCCAACTCCGCACTACTGCATATGCGCTGCGTCCGCCTTTCAGCCTGTGTCGTCTGCTGGCTTTCCCCAGCTGCTGCTGCGCCAAGGCGGTCATGAGGCTCCTGCAATGGCCTGCTGCACGATCGCCATGGCACCCTCTGCCTCCCGTGGGTTAGCGGGCCACAGCCGAGGCAACGCAGAGCAACGAACGGCTCGAGCGTTACGCCCTGTTGGCAAGCAAGTGGCAACCCTAAGCCACAACCAGCAGCTCCATGTATACGCGATAGCCCAGCGTCAACTAACCGCAACTTACCTCCGTGCTCACCTCTGTCGCTCCGCTGTCCATACAGCATCTGTGTTCCCAAAGCGCTGCTGTATCCTAGCACCTGCAGCCGGCGTGTTACGTGTTGCCGTGCTCGCTTGAGCCACACTCAGACAGCCGAGAGTATGCAGCAGGTTGTTCCCAAGTGTTTAGATCGCTAGCTAGCTGCAGGTTACTTGGGATCAGCTAGACCTGAGGTCCTGAGCCCTATCAACGAAGGCCTCCTGCACCTAACCGGACATGGTACTGCTATCATGAGCAGTGAGTACTGCTAGCATGGGCTGTCCTTTTTACTATAATCCAACAAGGGCTACAGGTCGCGTTCACATGCAGCTGCTGTCTAGCTAGTCCCTTCTAGCCGACAACGAAAGGCAGCAGAGTGCGCAAATTATACGTACATATCTCCACAGCACGCAGGCGGCTAAGCCACGCAGCTGGTACATTAGTCCAATACCGTACCGTGCGTGCATGCGACGCGTGGTACGTAGACACGTGCAAAGCACAGAGGTCTCTACAGCACGCTGCAACCATTGACCCAGCCACCCACCAGCGAGCACGATAAAGCTCCACTCACCAGCAAGCCCAGATTGCCATGGATGCGTGTCCGTGTCGCCCGCCACGTGCCGCCGCGCGTGTGCCCCGCCACGTGCCCGCGCCCGTCGGTTGCTTGGTGACGCCCGTGCACCAGCAGCTCCGTCCCTCCCTCGCCTGCTGCTCCCGACTCCTGATGTCCGGGCATGCGGCACTGACACCGCATGGCGTAGGCGTGGAGTTGCGAGTACCCCGCGACGGCGTCCGGCGGCATGTGTCCTCCAGGCGGGCAAACCAGCAGGTCCTGCACACCTTACTTGACTAACGGTAAGTCACCACGCACGCAGGCCACACGACGAGGTATGTATGCGTTCCCACTGCCGACTCATACGTACAAACATTCAGTGTCAACACAAACAGCACCAACACCAATGGCAACAAAAACAACAAGGACAACAGGATGCCGCTGTATACTCAGCAGCAGAACGGAAGCAGCTCGCCTGCTCCCCAACCCGACGAAACCAGGCATGTCTACCCCGCCCACCACCACCAGGCCAGCACACTCAACCACTACTACATGTCCAACTGCTCCAACCAACTGCCTCGCACGCACACACGGCCCATCAGCATTCGCCCTGCAGCGCAGTGAGAAACGTGCGTCACAGCATGAGACGTCATCAGCAAGGATACATGTGCGTACCGGCGTGTGCATGTGCCCTGAGCTGCGCGCGGCAGGGTGGCAGTTGGGGAGGTGCTAGGGCAATAATGCCAGTGGCTGACCCGCGCGGCGACGGACAGGGCTGCCCCAGAAGGGTCGGTGGAAGGCTCGCTCAGGCCACTAGTTTGGGCAGTGGCAGGGGCGCTAGGTCGGCCAAGCAGAGCAGCCCATCCACCCATCGAGCAGCAACATGGCATGCATGCGTAGATGGCATACCGGTACGCACCACATGCAAGCACGTGCGCGTGCCACGTGCCGGCGCCTGTCATGTATGTTCGGCTGTTTGCTCCCTTGCGTGCCCTGCTGCTGCTCGCTCCATGTTGCTTGGGGTGCCAGCGGCGTCGTTTGGTGTTTGCCGAAAACACGCGTACATCAGATGGCTGCGCAGCAGGGGTCAGTTCTCCCCTGGTGAATGTCATGCATGCCCGCTAGGGCGTAGCAGGTAGGCAGCCGACCAGCCAGCATAATGTCCACACCTTGAGTTCTGTACGTGCTGCTATGGATGGGTCCTAGCCCCGCCCCCTTCCCAACGCCCCCGCCACGAACCCGAGTGAATACATACAAAGCTCGCAAAAGGTAGGGACGTGTGGCAACCAAAGCCAATTTCTGTGAAACAGCGGACATGCGCATTCAAATCAAATGAACGGAAAGCAAACCAGTAACGCACGCCCACACATGCCACGGTCAACAGCCCAGCCACGTGCACGATGTCAAGATGCTGACTGGCAACAGCAGCGCTGTAGCACATGAACCAGCATGCGCAACCCCAGGGGACAGAGCCCGCATGGCACACCAGCAGCCACATAGCAGTCTAGGCAGCCCCCACGTATGTGCCCGCCAGCCAGCGGCGGACGACAGGGCGGAACTGCCGTGAACGCATGAACCCACGTGCATGCACACCTGCAGCAGGGCAGATAGAGCGGCAGACCCACAAGGACTACATGAGTTGCATGGGCTTCCCCCGACTGCCACGCTCGACTCCCCACCTGATGAGGACGGCCTTACTTTGAGCCATGTGCATAGCTTACAGCAGGTGAGCTTCCCCGGGCTAGCCTGCAGCACGCCAGCCAGGCAGACGCGTGCTGCAGCCCAACCGTCGTACAGCATGCTCCGCTCCGCTGCTAGCTGCCGCTCCCAACAAACGGCAAGGACAGTGAACGGCAAGTAACGGCACACTTACGTGGGGTTGCGCCCTGCAGCAGGTGGTGGTGTCCAAAGGGCCCACGCACGGCGGCCAGCGAGCGAGAAGCAATCCGGCGGCCTTCCGCTTGCGTGCTTGGCGACGACGCCACAGGGTGACGCCTCGCCTCGCCTAACTGCCGCTACAGCCCTGCGTACGTTTGCAGGAACGTTATGGAGTAACTATGCCACCAGCCACCAGCAGAAGGGCGAATAATGGCCCAGCGGTCATGGTGCGATGAGTGCATATACGTACAATATGCGAATTGAACAGCAGGTGCGGTCACACAATAGGTCGCGATCACTCCAACGGTGCTCACTATCTCGTTTAAAGTTGTCAGTAATTTGATACAATCAAGTGGTCAGTGTCAGCGCATAATGTCTGACAGTATGTAGCGCGCATTTTGGCGCCAGGCGGCAAAGGAGTTCGCAAACGGCGGTTTGGGCGGTGTATAAGACGCTGTTTACAGCTATGTCAGCTTCATACAAATGCATGTGATACGCAGTAGCGGTGTCCGAGCTTGTGATTTAGGCCTGCCCACCAACATGGATTCCTCGGCTGGCTGAATGTTTGACACGCCAAGGCGAGCCGCTTACCGAGTATGTACCAGAGTAATATTGAGCAGCATGTATTTTGGTAAGGTCACCGGGCAAATGCAGCTGCGTATGTGTCATGCTCGCCGTGGGAAGGTACCACAAGGCATGCCCGAACCGTGCAGTTGAAGGACTCACAGCTGCACATGTACGTTAAATTGAAATAATGCAAATGCGGCCTCTGCAGCCGAGCGGAGTCTGTTGGCCAGTGAAGAGGCATTTCGGGGTAGGAGTTGTCGGCGAGCTTCTTGATACGTTCAGCAGCCTTCGTTGTGGGATAAACGCTAGCTATATCTAAAGTTGGACGAATCCTCTATATGTAATAAACATAGTATACAATCTGGTCCTCGGTTTGACCGCCCAGCCGCGCGTCACGCAGGGTCGCGACGGGTTGGCTTACAGGCCGTTTCGCCCCTGCTTATTATATTGCTCAACATTGACGTGTATCAAGCTTCTTCACAAGTCCCCAATCCAGCTTACCGGCGAAGCCGACACCATCACCGCATCACTAGGAGACGCCGCTGTGCCTTGCTTTCCATGCAGCCGCCGGCATGAGGAACCATGATCATCCCAGAGAAGCTTAGTGTTGGAGGCATCCTGTGCAGGGCGGGGCGGATTGGCAGCGCTTGGGTTGCGGCGACATGTACGTGTCTGTTTGAGCGAGTTGCATGCAAATAGTGCTCAAGACCTTTTATGGAAGCTAAGCTGGTAAATGAGGGTGGTCGGATCCTACTGCATAAAACAACTGACGAGGTGGGGGAGTTTGTTGGCTCCGATCAGCCAGATTGTGTACGGGATTTTCTCGTTAGCACGCAAAGCTTGCTTGCTTAAACGCGGTTACCGGTCGCTGTACCCTCGATAAGCGACCCAACAGCATGAACCATGTTCAGATGATGTTTCCAGACGCTTGGAGCTACTACGTGGTGACTTCCTCGGACGAGGACCGGCCGAGGGCCGACCCCTGCAGGCAGGGGAGAATTTCAGGTCTCCCCTGCTGGATGGTGCCGTCTGGCGCTGCGAACAGATGCGGACCTGGCCGGGCCAGGCCTGACGACAGCACATCTCATCAGTCACCAGGATCCGCTAAGGGGACCCAGAACGAGCCCCAGAAGGCGATCAATTAACAATGGTCCATCCAGGTGCACCTTTTGAGGAAAGTAGACACTCATATACCGGTAAAGCATTCCATGACGATGCAGGTGCATATTTGTCCCAAACCTGGTCCGCTTTCCAGTCAACCGTCCCCAAAACCCAACCGTTTCCCCCTTCTGACCCGTGACCGTCCCATATGAATGTGCGGCACGCACCACTTGCCAACGAGCACCCTGTTGAGCCAACAAGTCATTGTTAGTCACCATGGCACGCGTGCACATCAATACCCATGCACAGTAACGCAGTTCACATGCACGTACCCGCCATGCCCAGTCCCGCCCTACATGCACCACCAAGCTCACGGTGACACCGCCCGCCCCCCACCCCTCATGCTGCCCACCACGCTCCCCTCCCCCGCAGACCTCGGCCGCCCTTCCGCCACGCTCCGCCGCCCCCGCACCTCACCACCCCCCTGCTTGTCCCCGGCCCCTGTCCCCGCCGCCCCGCCCCCAGGCCCCTCCCATTGCTCCCCCGCCGCCGTCGCCCCGGTCAACACATCCGCCAGCCGGTCAACGACCGGATCCGGCTCGGTTTGCAACAGCCCCGCCAGCCGAGCATTAGCCTTTTCCATCATGGCCGCAGCAAGTACATTGTTTGCCCGCCGGACCTGCGCCCCCCGCCCCCGCCCCGCGGCCCCGTACGCAGGATCCGGCGGTGGGATCCCGCCGTACCGCCGCTCCACCTTCACCTTCCTGGCCGTCAGCGTGCTGTCGTACACGCCCCCGCGGTACGCCCGTACGACACCCGGCACCTCCCCGGCCCCCGGCTTGCGTCCCCCGCCCGACTCCACGGTCCCCGCCTCCTCATCCTGCCTTCCCGCACCCCTGCCCCTCGCCCCCGGCCTGCCGCCGCCCTCCGCCGCCGCCGCCACACCGCGTGGCGGCTGTACGGAGCTGCCCCGGTCCACAACCACCACGCCCTCCGGAACCATGGCGTGTACGGCACCCGACGCGTGCGCCGCAATGTCCGCCCGCAGCGCCTCGTACGTCGCGATCACGTCCGGGCTGGCCTGGTGCAGCCCGCCTCCGAGGTAGTCCAGATCCTGCTTGCTTCGGTAGTACTTCGTACCGTTGCGCCGCCGGCTGTACGGCGGCGGCTGCCCCGGCGCCGCCGGCGGCGGTGCCGCGACCACCTCCTCCGCTCCGCTCCCCACCGCGCCGTGCACTCGCAACTGGAAGGCCGCGAGGCGGTCCTTGGCCGACATGCGTAGCGGGGAGAGGCGCCGTGGGGCAAGCACCTCCGCGGCGGCGGCCGCCGCCGACAGCGCCGCCGCCGCCGCCTCGCGCCGCGCCGCCATGGCCATGCCCGGCAGCGCGTTGCCGGTGGCGTCAACGCCGGGGCGGTAGGCGCGGCCCTTTTTGCCGGATGCTAGGATGAGGGCGTCAACGAGGGCCGCCTGCTCGCGCTCGGCCTGCTCCTGCGTTTGAAAAAAGAGTGAAGCAAGGAGCAAAGCAGGTGAAGGCGGCGCCTAAGGCGGGGACTCGAGGCACTGTGTTTTGTAGGGCTGGGTTGAGGTCCCAAACCAGCAATAAGCCAGCAGCCAGATACCCAGATAGATAAATGTGCTATTGTGGAAAGCACTTCAGTTCACAAACACTGGTGACTCCCACGCGCACCTGCGCCACGGACTTGCACTTAAGGTCCAGCCAGTCACTTGATAGACCACGAGCTAGAACTAGTACCAGGAGGCACGTGAAACCAACCCACATAACGGTGGCAGCCCACCTGCGCCACGGACTTGTACTTGAGGTCCAGTCGCACCAGCCTGTGCTGCACGTGCGCCAGGTTGCGGAATGCGGTGGCGGTGCGCGGGTGCGCGTTGCCCAGCACCACGCGGAACGTGTCTGCGGCGCCGCCCAGCAGCCGCAGCGCCAGGTGGGTGTGGCCCAGGCGGTCCAGGCAGCAGCCCAGGTTGTGGTGCGCCAGCGCAGTGTCCACGTGGTGGGGGCCCAGGTCGGGGTGCTGCTCGCGGAGCACCTTGGCCTGGAGTGGTAATGACGTTGGAACAGCATAGGTGTAATACTGATGTTGGATACAGCATAGACGTGGTAATGAAGTTGGATACAGCATACGACGGAAGCGTGGATGCGCAGGCCGCGTCGCTGGGGGTCTCGAGAGGAGCAAATCGCTAGATGACGGTTTGCCCGATGGCGGTTCGAAGGGCAACGCTTTCTATTGCGATGAGAAGGACTTCATGGGTTTGCCGTACGCGCTGAGGGGAACAGGTACCGCACACGTACGATCTCGCCTGCCCGGTCACAGGATGCATGCCGCGTTGCGCACCGCGTCGCGTGGCCCCACCTGAACCCTGTGCTCAAAGGCCGCCTGCGCTGAGGAGACAGTTATGGGTGCATGCACGGTACCGTACGCACGGTGAGGTAAAATGCCGTACACGTACGAGCCTCCCCTACCTGCACCATGTGCTCGAAGGCTGCCTGCAGCGGACCCCTGTGGTACAGCAGGTGCCCCTGCACGCTGTGCAGCAGCGCCTCCGCGGGGTGGCCCTCCGGCAGGCGGCCCAGCTGCGCCTCCGCTGCCTCGTGCGCCGCCGCCGCCTCGCCGTCGCGGCCGCATGACACCAGCACGGCGGCGCGGGCCAGGCACAGGTATCTGGTGTTGGGGGGAGGGGCGGGACATGCATGGGCCGGATAGGTTGGTAAGGTGCCGTTCAACGGTGCAGGCGGCGCGGGCCAGGCACAGGTAGATGGGGAAGGAGGGGAGGTAACCGCCGAGCATGTTGGGGGAAGGGGAGGACGGGTCATGCATGGTCAGTAGGGCATGTTGACGTGCCATCACCGGTGCAATGAGGGAAAGATGCCCACATGGCGGCGCGGCAAGGCACAGGTAGCTGGGGGAAGGGAGGGAGGAGAGGCGCAATGGCTTGTTATACACGGTCAAGAGGACAAGCCACACGTGATGATAAGGAGCAGTTGAGAACAATTAGCCCAGCAAACCGTTGCGAGCCCCAGCTACCCCAGACCCACATCTCCTGCTCCGGGGTGAGGCTCAGCGCGCCTCCGTACGGTGCGCCCTCCGCCGCCGCCGCCACCCGCCACAGCGCCGCCGCAGTATCGTACGCCTCCAGGGCCGCCGTACAGTCGCCGGTGCGGTTGTGCAGGTCGGCGGCGCGCGCCAGGGCGGCTGCCACTCGGTCCGGTAGCGGCGGGGGAGGGGTGACCAGGTCCTGGGGGTACGCGCATGGGATACACGTGAAGCGCGAGGAAAGGCGCGAGTACGGCATCAGGATTAGGGTTAAAAGGAAGTCCTATGGGCGTGGGACACGTGGGCAAAGACCGCGGCGGCGGCGGGGGCGGGGTGACCAGGTCTTGGGGATACACGCGAATCGCAAGGAGAGGGAGTACGGCTCAGGGGTAGGGGCATGTAGGCATTCTGGGTATGCCGGGCCGCGGCGAATGTAGGAGTGACCAGGTCTTGGGGATGCGCGTGCGCGTAAGGCAAACATATGAGGTGCGAGGAAGGGAAGTACGGCATCAGGGGTAGGGATATGCATGCGTCATGGGGGTGCCAGGCCGCGGCGGGGGAGGGTTGGCCAGGTCCTGCGGATACGGGTATAGCGCGAGGGACAGTGCAAGGCGTCAGGATGAGGCCTCCTGGGAGGTAGAGCAGCAAGGGAAAGGGATCACCAGGTCATGGGGAGGTTACGGTACCAGCAGGGCAGCCAGGGAGAACAGGGGTGGGTGCAGGAGGGGCCCCGTCATGGGTGTCAACGACTCCGTCCATGCCTTCCGGCCAGCCTGAGGGTACCAACGGCAGGGCACGCGCTGTGCGCGGCCTCTTGTTTTGTCAACCTCGTTAAAGCTTCTCACACCGCAAGTAATGAAGCATGCCTGACAGGAAGCTGCGCGTGGTGGTGTCTCACCTGCAGCAGCACGGGAGCGTACTCCACAGAGGAAAGGTAGGACCAGGCGGCACGCCGGCCCGCGTTGCCGCCGCCAGCTACCGCCTCCGCCGCCGCCGCTGCCGCAGCAGCAAGCTCCACGCTACCGCCCGCCTCAAAGGATGCGGCCGCTGCCGCTGGGTCTGGTAGCGACACGTCCTGTGCGAGTCAAGGACGTAAGGCAACGCAAGGGAGGGTCATGTGCTCATGTCACAGGCACAGGCACAGGCACAGGCACAGGCACAGGTACAGGGGCGTGCATGGTCCAGGCGGGGCGTGTGGGGCAGCGGCGGGGGAGCCCTGCACCAGCCATACTTGTACAGCCCCCAGCCAGTCAGCACTAGGCGGCAACGCGGCCTACTTGGTGTCGCCCTCAGAGTAGTAGTTAGGTGACCACAGGCCAGCAGGCGAAAGGCCCCGTGGACAAGTATCGGCCGAAGGAACTAGAGTTGAAGAATGTCAAGCTGGTACGCCTGCTCCGGATGCACACTTGCGCAGCTGCGCGGCTTCAAGTGCTTGTCCGTGTGACCGTGATGTAAAGCACCGAAACAGCCGTACCGCGCTGCGAATGCCCACCTGGGGGTCGAACCTGAGCGACCACCACTGGGTGTAGGGGTTGACCGACGTGCCTGTGCCGCGCACTGCGGCCGCCGCCGCCGCCGCCGAGTCCATGGCGTTGGCGGCGCGGTTGCGGGTCCTGCGGAGCAGTGGGAGCGGCAGGGGCAGAGGATCGGTATTACCATACATTGCTGACGCACAACGTGGACAGGTACGGGTGCGGTGTCAAAGCGTGCCCTGTAACGGGCAGGCCTGTAACTTGACAACAATGCAAACCTCGGCGCCCATGCGCCTGCCGGCACAGACCGTGCACGTTGCTCTCACAAGGCAATTCTGTCCCTCTCTCCTGGCCCCGTCTGACCCCCTTCGCCCACCTCGCCCTCTTGACGGCGCACAGCTGGCTGAAGAAGGTCTCCAGCATGTCCTCAACCGTCATGCCTTGCTCCTTGTAGCGCGGGTGGTTGTAGATGGTCATGGCGGTCAGACAAACAGCGTCCACGAACTGGGGGTAGCCCATGTTCTGGGGGGACAGGGGACGGGGCAGGGCGGTGGGATGGGTGGGGGAACGCGGGGATGGAGGGTGAGGGATTCAGCAGGGCAGTCCAGTGGGAGCCTACAGGGCCTACATGGAGCACAGGGGTGCAGGCCGGAGGCGTGAGTGCAAGGCACGTAGGAGGACAGCGAGGACGATGCAGTGGGTAATGACAACCCAAATAGACAAACCGAGTAACACTCTCGTATGCGTTGTCGTGCCGCCAGGAACGCACGCACCTGGATGTAGCTCTCCACCCCCTCGATGAAGTTGACGCGGCGGAAGATCTCCTCCAGGCCAGCCGGCTGGATGAGGGCGGGGATGACCTGAGGGCGTGCAGGGGAGCCCGCGGAAGGGTTAGGCTTGCGCGGGCCATCATGCTTGCCGTACGGGTTAACGATGAGGCGCATCCATACTTAAAGGCTCCATGTAAAAGGCCATGCACCTTTGGTGCCAAAAGCACCGCAAGGGCTGCGGGTTGCTTACCTTGCGGTCCTGGCACAGCTGCAGGAACTGCACGAAGGACATGGTGATGCTGCCGCCCCTGCCGCTGTCTGCACAGTTTGCAACACAGGCGGAGGGGATTTGAGACAACCATCTCGCACCACGGTGTTGCAGTAGCACTGGGCCTGGGGCGCGGTGCCTGTACACACCGCATCGGGAATGCCATGCCGGCAGCGTACTAACACTGTGCGCGCAGAATCACCGCACTGATCGAAGCAGAACAGCCCGCCATTCAATACCGGTTCCGTGCCGCCGCAGAACGCCGTACATACCCTGCGGCGGCGTGGAGGCCCTGGGTCCGCTGGACGAGCGGCCCTCCCCTGCTGGGGACTTTGGCGGCGTGTTCGCCCTGCCGCGCTGCCCGGCGGGGGTCAGCGGGGAGGCCTGGCGGCTGGCGGGGCGCGGGGGGCGGCGCTGCCGCGACTCCTCCATGCCGTAGATCTGCACATTGTCGTACCGGGATTAGCACGGGTTAACACGGGAGTGAGTTATTCCCTGCCCGGGTTGCAAGTACGGCACCCTATCCACTGCCCTAGCACGCCTGGAAAAGTGGGGGACATGAACAAAAACGCATGCATCTGTATCCTTGTGGCCCGGTAACCCACCTTGAACAGCCCCTTGAGCTGCGGCTCCCACGCCAGCACCAACGACATGATGGAGGGGCCCATCAGCTCCTCGAGGTACCTGGGGCAACGGCAACAATCACATTAAAGCAAAGTATAGTCACGAGACGTTGGTATGGCTAGGAGTAAGGACTAGCCATAGGGCCCATCAGTGCCTCGAGGTACCTGGCGGGCAGGGGCAACCAGGACTTCGACACCTTGTCCCCAAATTCCAATGATCAAGTTACGCTACAAGTTACAGGCCCACGAGAATAAAGTAATGAGGCTCAGCGGCTTCCGGTGCCGCACGAGGTCCGCACACGCTCGTCTCTACGCAAGGGCTCCCCGCGGGCATCAACAAGGCTACCCTCGGACCGAAGCCAGGGGGCGCAACACCGTTCCCACATCGCTTTGTCCGCTGGTCCCACTGCCCCTCAAGGCCCCTGCTTCGTAACACACGCAAGACGCAACCCGGTAACCCACTTGTCGAACTTGGTGCTCCGCGTTTCCACCACGGGCAGCACGTGCCGCTCGATGAGCAGGCGCCACGCGGCCATGGGGGAGGAGATCTTGCTGTACTTGACCACAGCCAGACGCTGGATGACCTGCGAGGGGGTACCGTAGGCCGCAGCAGCAAAACACTAACCATAAGCAACGAGACCCCAGGACAGAGCAGAGAGCGCTATAATAGCTGAAGTCTAGCCACTGTGCTCCGGCAGGATCCTCATGCACTCTCCGAAGATGGCTCGTGGCTGTATGGCCCTAAGGTCGGCATGCAACCAGAGTAGTGTGCCCCAAAGCTCATCAGTGGCGTGCCCGCATTAGCAGTGGTTTATCAGGTTATTACCGTAGCACGCCGCTGCTGCTCACCTCACCAAACTGCTCCCGGGTAAGCAGCATGCCTGGCTGCGCCGACAGCTTCTTGGACGCCACGTCGGGGATTCCACCTGGGGGGTGGTGGACGGTGTGGATGGGGAATGTAAGGGAGGCAACATAAGCGAGCGAAGCCATAGCACTCGTGGGCCCCTACCTCCATTGCTGGGTCCCTTGCTCCCTGCCCGTACGCCGTGCCTTGTCCCATTCGCGCAACGCCTCACCTTACCCACACACTGCAGGTGAAGTATTACGTGCACGCACGAGCAGGTGTGCCTACTTACTCGTTGTCTCCAGGTCGGCCTTGGTCATGACCAGACGGTTGACGCTCCCTGCGACGGCCCCACTGTCGGGGTCTTGCGAGTCCAGGCTCAAGCGGGCGCGAGGGGGGCTGCGAGGCGGCGAGGAGGACCTGCAAGGGCGAACGGCGGGGCAACAAGAGATGATGGACAACGCTGTGGATGGGCATGAGCTGCTACTGGTGTGCTGGATATAGGGTACGACGAATGCAGTGCCATGCAAGCGCCCAGAGGGGGCGACCTCGGGCATCACGAACTGGCGTACGCGCCCAGCAGCAACTGCACCGCTATACGCTGCCAGCACCCGAGCTTGTTCTCACTCGGGCATTCGGGCGCTGCCCCGAGGGCTGTTGAACGCCGACCCGGCGCGCGACGCCCCGCGGCTGTCCGCCCCGCGCCCGCCTTGCTCCTCTGCCGTGCCCCACGCGGCCACCCTGGCCAGTGTCTTGTCACTGAACAAGCCTCCTGGCCCCGCCCCTGCGCCTGGGCCCAGAGGCGATGGTGGGGCGGCAGCACGTGTGCCATGTGCCGGCGAGCTAATGTTGGCAATGCCACGTTCGGCAAGGAAGGACAAGGCGGAGTGAAGGGCGGGGAAAGGAGCGGGGGTGGGGCTGGTGCGGCCGGCAGGGGAGGTGCCGGCTGCGCTGCCGCGGTGTGGGGAGGAGTGGGGGCTGCCTACGCCGGGGCTGGACGTCCCGGGGATGTCCAAACCTGCGTTGCGGGTCGTAAAGGCACGAGTTGAGCAACAGCCACGGCGCTAAGCCACGTGTGCATCTCCTCATCTCTGCACAGCTCATGTGGATACCGGTGCACCACTCACGCGTGCAGCACGACACCCGGCAGCCACCCCACCAATGGTGCCACAGCAGCGCGTAAGCAGTACTTGACCCATCCGACTGCCGTGCTACGCAAGCAGTGTTTGGCGCACCTGGCGGCAACCCAGTGCTCGAGCCCTGGCGGCTCATGGAGGACCCCAGCTGCTCCAACAGTAGCCCCGGCGGCCCCTTGGCCCCAGACCCCGCGCTGCCGGGCATCCCCACATCCGTCATCAGCGCCACCGCCGCCACACCGCCTCCCCGTTCCCTCATCGACGCCTGCTGATGCAACAGCAGCATCGCCCTCGCCGCCTGTCGCTCCTTCTCCTCTTGCGTCATATTCTTCTTCGCGAGTTCCGGGTCCAGCCACGACTTACGCGGCACACCCGAGCCGAAGCCATACTGCCCCTTCTTTCTCGCGCTCAGCGTCCGCCGCTTCCTCTCCCCATCCCCCTGTGGGTTACTCCCATTGCCCCTCTCCTCCGGTCCCCCCAACACCATGCCCACACCGCCCTCCGTACCACCACCCGAGCTCTCTTTCCCATGCTGACCATTCATACCAAGGGAGGACTCAGGGCAAGAGCTGCTGGCCCCTGCTGCTGCGTCTACATCCACAGCCAGCTGCACCCGCTTGGTGGACTTGCTGCGAGCAGGGGAGACCTCAGGGGTGCCATCGCCGCTGTCCCCTGCATCCCCCCGACCAGCCCCAGGCCCAGCGCTGCCGTCCGCCGCCGCCTCGGCGTCTGATTCGTCCGTCATGGGCGGAGGAGGAGGCGGAGGAGGCGGGGGGCTGTCCGGGGGTGCCAGCTGTGCGTAGGGTTGATGCTGGGGCGGCTGCTGTGGCGAGACCAGCTCGAAACTGGTGAGGCTGATCTCAATCCTGTCCACGGGGGACACGGCGCGAACATCATGGGTGGGAGGAGCGCGCTCTGGGCTGGCCTGGGTCCGGAGGTGCAGAGGCGACGCATCGCGGGAGGCCTGAGGGACACAGCGTGGGACAGGCACTCGGCTCCCGAAGCCCGGGCCGGAGTTCACAACCAAGCGACTAGACCACGCCCCATGCCTGCTGTACGTTGGTACTAACTGCTCGCAGTGCATGCAGAGCACGCGGCTATGCCCTGCTGAACTGCTGTGATAAGACAACGCTTGCACCAGCATTTTATCTATTCACCACACCAACTCACACCCACCGGCAGGCTGCCCAACCCCATGCCCCCCGCCGACCCGGGGGTCGCTGGCGGGCTCTGGAACTGCTCCGTGGTGAAGCTGGGCCACGACAGCCCCAAATCCAGCTCCAGCTGCCTATCCTCGGGGTCCAACCCGTCCGCACTGAAGCCCAGGTTCACCCCTGGCCGCCTCCCGTCCGCTGGCCGCTCCCCCAGGGCATCATCCTCCGGTATCGCCTCCACCACCGTCCACGTGTGCCGGCCGGCGGCAAGCCACGGCGGCAGAGCCCCGGGGGATCCTGATCCTGTCGGTGAGGGCTTGGCCGCCTGATCACCGCTGGCGGCCCGCGCTCCCGCAAGGCCGGTGTCGCTGGCACGGATACGCTGACTGCCCTGTTGCTTGAACACTCGCACGGGGCTGCCATCTGGCGAGGAGTCTGAGGGGGAGCCTGGGGCCTGCGGGAGGGTAGCTGTGGATTTGCGTAGGAGGCCTGCGAGGTCGCGGGGGCGCTGGCCGGGTGCGGGGCGGCCGCCGGGTCGGCGGAGCTTGACGATGAAGGCTGCGGCGGCAGCGGCAGCTGCGCTGGAGTAGGACTGTCCTGGGGTGTTGGAGCTGGTGCGTTTGAGAGGCAGGGGGCTGGCGGGCGCGGCGGTGGCGTTGGAGGAGGAAGCGAGGCGGGAGGCGGTGTGGCCGGTGGGCGAGGGCAGGGGCGCGCCGTCCGGGGGCGTCCCTGGTCGGGGGCTCACGTTGACCTGGCTGCTGCGCCGTCGTGATGCCCGACCGCCCTGTTGGGTTGTTGTGGAGAGGCACAGAGGTTGGGATGATGTTTTGCAGTGTGTATTCGTTCAGAAGGTCTACAAAGACACCCATAGCTGCATACGGTGTGCGGTAGTGCCGGTACGACAAGGGCTGAGCAGCAATGGAGGTATGGGCAAGACGAACAAGGCACGAGTGACACGTGGCACATTTTGTACGCAATACGTAAAATCCTCGAATGCTGCACAACCCCGCAAACCCACCTTTGGCGTCCCCGATGCGCTGCCTGCACCGTCCCTGCTGCCCGAGAGCCCGCCCACCATCTCCACAATCGCCTGCAGCGGTGGGGGAACACACACCGTCAGCTGGTTTTTACGCCTACCGCCATCCTTGCTCATGAAAGCTGTCTGGCAGCACACTGTTATACCACTGCTGAGCCACCTGGCGTTTCACCTCCTCGCCACCAGACGACAGCTTTGCATGCCCACACTTGGTGCATGGACCCACACTCAATCCTCGGCTCAACACCTGATACCCGCACGAAACAAGCCACACGCACCTCGTCGTCCACCTCCTCCGCGGTCCGCTGCGCCGCCTGCTTCAGAGCCACAGCCAGCGACACCCCGCCGCCGCCGCCGCCGCCGCCACCACCCGCCCCCGTCGGGCCGCCGCCGCCGGCGCTGTCGTTCGGGTGGCGGGCGGCCAAGGCCTGCTCGCGCATCAGTAGGTGCTCCTCCAGCTTGTGCTGGGCGACTGCGGACCGGCATCAGGATGGTGGGAGTTACATTACAGTAGATGTACACTTGCCGGCGTTGGTAGCCCGGGTTGCAAGTCAACGCCAGGGCGCTTGCTGGGCCGGCCCACTGTTACCGGCACATCACGTTGGTACTCTGCGTTCAACACCTGCCCGGAGCCCCGGACCAAGGAGCATCCACCCACCCGTGTACGCGAACTGGCTGGTGGACAGGCGGATGATCTGCGCCGCCGTCAGCCCCGTCCACTCCATGCCCTCCATGGGCCCGCCGCGCGACTGCGGCCGCGCGCCGCCCTCGCCGCCCTCCCCCACCGCGGACCGCTGCCGCCGCGCGGGCCGAGCGCGCACCAGCGCCACCGCGGAGAAGATCTCGTTGATGCGGTCCATGGACAACTGCATTTGTTGTGGGTGTTTACAGGATGGAAGGCTTGGTGCTAAATCGCATTTCCCAGGAACAGCCAGGCCGTGCTCGTGACAGTGAAGCTGTTCTGGTTCACAAGGACGGCACACTCATTAACTAGCAGAGCCACTGCCTTGCCGTCGTCCTGCGCCCTCCCCTGGTCCTTCGCCGCTTTGCCAGCCATGCCCAGGCCGTCCATGTCAGCACCGCATGGCACTTATCATGCAGCAGGAAGGCAGCTTCTTCTCCTGCCCCTGGTCCCCTGCCCATTCCCACCGTCTTCTAAGCCATGTCCGTGGCTTCCATATGTGACGCTTCTTGCGCCCTGCGTGCCCTCTGCCCAAACCCCGCTCACCGTCTTGTCGGCCATGTCCCTGTCGTATCAGTCAGCACCGCATAGCACGCAACGCTACTTTAGCATATCATGATATATTCTGCCCTGTTCCCCAGCCCCAACCCCGCTCACCGTCTTGTCTGCCATGTCTGTGTCCCGAATGAGCTGGTTGAACTGGTAGATGTTGATGCCCAGCGTCTGGGCCAGCGGGTCGATGGTGCAGTACAGGCTGAACGCGCGGTCAACCTGCAGCGGCAGCAGCAGCAGCAGCAGCAACAACACATGACGATAATAACGACGTACATGGCGTACATACAGGCTGAACGCGGGGTCAACCTGCGGCCGTTGAAACATGACCGTCTTGGTGAGTGCAGCCCGAAGCCATGACAGTTGTAAGCGCTGCACTTATGAGGAGGCACGCTGCCCAATACCCGCTGTCCACAGCGTTGGTGCAAATCGTGTTTGTTAGATTGTTACGCTCAGGCCCCCAGTCCAGTTAAGGCACATGTGCCCGTGCGCCTGGCCCAGGGCCCCCACAACAGGGCACGGGAGCAGTCTGCCACGATTACGACGCAAGCGTGTCGATCCCCTAGGCTGGCGAAACGCATCAGCCTAAAAGCCGCAAACAATATCCCCACCTGTCTCTGCAGCTCCACGTCGTTGTGCTTGACGCGGTTGAACTTCCAGGGGTACAGGATCTTCTCCCGCCACAGCCGCACGCCCTCCAGCATGTCGGGCAGGTGCGACAGCGCGTCGCCCAGCGCCGGCCACAGCTGTACGCTGGGCTGCAACGAGCCTGCAGGTGAGGACAGGGTGCATTAATACACATATGACTGGATATTCTATATTTGCGTGCGTGCGAAACTGCAGTCGCAGTGGCCTGCGCCGGCGACAGCTACAGCCTGGGCTGCAGCGACCCAGGGGCAGGGCTGTGGTGGGTCGTTTCTGGGGGGCACCATGTGTACAACGTGCGTGGCTAATACACACGCAGCGAGTGCAACAGCGTGGTCAGGCCCGCTTACGCCCTTCCACATGCATGCCAGCTTCCAGGCACAAGATTTCCACAACGTCCATTCCAACGGGTGGGTTACCACCATGCCGTACACACGAGGCAGCAACGCACGGTGCTGTCCTGCTGTCCTGCCTTACCGATGGGCGACTGCGTCGCCGCCTTGATGGCAAGGCACGTGGTGAGCACCTCGATGAACTGGGGGTACGACACGGAGGCGTTGAGTACGAACTCGGGGCGCATGTTGTACGGCGTGTTGACCTCGACCTGTACGGCACGGCACCGGGGGCGAGGCAGGGCGCGGGACACCATGCATGGGTCAGGGCAGCACAACGCTTGAGCGCAGTGTGTAAGTCGCAGGGGCCTGCCTCACCATCGACTGGCCCCTGAGCTGCACCAGCCTCCTGTGGTCGTGCGTGAATGTCCTAGCGGCAACTCCAAACCATGTGTGTTCGCACACGGAGCAGGTGCACCACGTGCACAGTGATGCAGCGTTGTCTTGTCGGCCTCACCAGGTACCGGCCCATCAGCTGCACCAGCACGTAGGTCAGCAGCCGGTCGCGCTTGGCGTGCTCCAACGCAACCTGGGGGAAGAGAAAGTGCGGGAGGAAGGAGTCATCAGGTACTGGGAGCGTGAGCTGTTGGGCACCTCGGAGCGCCATACCGGTAAGCACCGCTGGGACCCCTGAGCGCCAAGTCACCCCCCTTACACGTGCCCCAACGCACCCCTGTTCACCTGCCCAACATAGTCCCTCAATCCCGCCCCAGCTCCTCACCCTTGCTTTGACAGCGCCCTACATGTCGCGTGCACCCCGCGTGCCCCCCGCTGACCCCTCGCTGTGTCCCCGTGCACCCTTGCCCTGTGCCCTCTCCGCCCCACGTACCTGCTCCTCGCTGTTGAGCGCGTTGCGCAGCGCCTTGCGTGTGGTGCCGTAGTGCACGCCCAGGATGTCGAAGTCGTACACCACGCCGGACAGCTGCGGGGGCAAGGGTGGCACCGATGCATGCGGCGGTGTTGGTTAGTCAAGGTACCAGGTACCGTATGGACACGTGAGCCGCACATCAACTCAACTCTCTTGCAATATGTTGTGTTTGGCTCACCGTCTCGAGTCCCATGAGGTTGGCTCGCTGCGGCTGCAGCCACATGGACCTTCACTCTCCCCACGTACACGGTTGACCACTAAACGTGTACAATATAGCATTGGCAACATAACTCACACCCTGAGCACGTAATATGCATTCGGCTCACCGTCTCCAGGCCCATGAGATTGACGAGCTGCGGCTGCAGCCACATTGGCAGCAGCTCCCCCCGCGCGAACAGCGTGCTGTTGGTCAGCACGCCGCCCCCAGAGGCGGCGGCGCGGCGGTCGGCCAGCACCTGCGCCGGCCACCACCACGGCACCTGCTCCACCACCGACAGCCGGTCCAGGTAGTGGTCGGCAGCCTGGGAGGAGAAATGCGTGAAGCGCACAGAAGTACTTAGAAGGGTAAATAACACGGAACTAGGGATACACGGACAACCGGTCCTGGTCGTGGTCGGCGGCCTGGGAGGGTGTTGAAAGGGGAAAGTGAGGCTTTTGGCGGTGGAGTTATGAAGCGGCCAATCGCACCACACATAGCAACCATCAACTAGAAACCGGGAGCCCCCGTCCAGGTATTGGTCGGCAGCCTGGGAGGAGGCATGCATGAAGCTCACAGAAGTAGGATAAGGGTAAATAACACGGAGCTAGGGATGCACGGATGGTTGCACACGCAAACCGCAATTTGGTTGGCCGCCTGAGATGTGTGGAGGGATTTCGGCGGTGAATGGTTGCAGCAGTCGGTCGCCATTCGAGTCCAGGTCTGATGTGGAGCCGGCGGCTGTAACAGGACGCCCCACAACCGGCCCAGTTCAGTGCGAATCAGCGCAGCCGATGCGAGGACGATGTCAGCTTGCGGTCTGCGATGGTGGGTGCAAGCGATGCCCCGGGCACACGCACCTTGTGCAGCTGCGTGACCAGACGGGATCGATAGCAAAGTCTGTGGGATTGGCGGGTAGGTAATGAATGCACCCACGGACATGCGGTGCGCTAGACACACCTTGTGCAGCTGCGTGACCAGGCGTGACAGCAGCTTGGGCAGCAGGCCCGCCTGGCGGAGGAACTGCGCCAGGCGGATGAGGGGCACCGTGAAGGGCTGGTCCTTCTGGGCCAGGCCCAGCCGCATGTCCTGCGGTGGGAGTGGGTAGGAGGCGTGAGGGGCTGTGTGTCAAGGGCTGGTCAACCAACAGATAAAGGGTGGCGGCAGGTACACGTGTGCACGAGCTAGCTGGGATTGACACGGAACACTCCGGGGAAGCGGTGTCGACTCGTCTGTTACACGGCAAGCCGAAATCAGGCCCTCCACACGACATTGGGCCAGGTGCGCGGTACCTGGTGTACTGCTGGAGGTCCACTTTCCATGTACCGTGTACCGATGGCGTGGTGAGGTGCCAATCGTCCACCCCTGCCCCCGCCCCCACCTGCATGGACAGGTGCAGGTCCTGCGGCGCCGAGTGCTCCGAGGTGAGGTAGATGTAGCACTGGTGCAGCGTCAGCGAGTTGGGGCCAGAGTCCAGCGCGCGGAGCACCTCGGTGCGCACCACCTGTGGTTTTCGAGGTGGAAAAGGCCGTGTTCCGATCCTGAAAAGAACAGCTGTAAGGTCGCACAAGCACCAGCGCTCGCTTCACTGGCAGGGCCGCCACATCCCGTACACATCCATAAGTCACGCATGGCAGAGTCAAGCGCATGCGCGAGGACGCACGTGCATCCGCACATCCCATCCAGGGCGTGATGTCATGCCACCGCGATGTCTGTCATACTGCTGCTGCTGTGGCGTGGTGTGTCCGCGTCGCACCTGTCCCAGGGCCCAGGGCAGCGGTGCCACGCAGGCCGTCTCCCGCAGCCGCGTGAAGTGCGTGGCGCCCAGCTCGTGCATGAGGGCCGGGACCGGCACCTGGGGTGTGGGGTACATGGAAGGGGAGGCCATCGTCAGTGCACAGCTCGTGCATGAGCGCGGGGACCGGAACCGTACGGTCACATACACAAGAACGCGCAAAAGGAAGTCGTACATGGGGCTGGGGACCGGCACCTTGGAGTGGAATGATCACAGCGGTTACTGTTAGTGTGCTTTCTGGGGAGTTTCATGGATTCCGCGAAGATGGCAGCACACGGGCCACTCGCACTCCAAACAAAAGCGTGGAGGTTCTGGCGCTGGCGAAACGACGGTGAGGCTGATGCATGGAGACAGCAGGTGGACCTCTTCAGTTGCGACCCTAGGTACCTGGTCCCTGCCGCCCCCACCTGGGCCCCCGCCTGGTCGCCGTTGCTGGCCGCGTGGCGGTTCTGCATCAGCCCCAGCAGCAGGTCCAGCACCTCCGTGTCCTTGAGCCGCTCGTCGGCGTCTGCGGGGTGGGCAGTGCAGATTAGTTAATACACAGCTAACACACAGGCCGTGCATCAGCCACCGCAGCAGGTCCGTGCCAGCACCTCCATCTTCTTGAGCAGCTCGTCCGCGTCTGCGCGTCATGGATGACTGCTGCTGGTGGTGGCCGCAGAAGCGTGCTCCGCCTGAGAGTCGTCCACCGGAAAGGAGCAATCGACGAAGCCCCGAGTAGCACCGCGCGCTGTGCGAGACCGATGCATGCTCAATCAAAACCATTAGCCACACGCGAACTAGGACCATCACGCACCTGACGCCTCCCCTTTGGCGGCGTTCGGCCTGTAGTTGCGAATGTCCACCACCTGCGCGCAAGAACAGACCCTGGTCAGGCCTCGCCATCCGAGAGCTCGCAGCCTCTGCCTTAGCTAACCACAACACCGCCTTCCACACGCACTCCGCAACCTCCCCCCGAATGCACCCCGCTGCCCTAGCCGCCTGCCACTACGTAGGTCGCCATGCTACCTCACACAAAACCCAACAAAAATAGCATTTTATCTGTAACTGAATTGGAGTTTCGCCCACCTGCAGGCTGGGCGGCGTCCCCGGCGGCGTGGCCCGCATTCTGTCGGGGCTGGTCGGCACGCTGCCGCCGCTGCGCCTGGCGCCCCCAACCAGCCCCAGGGACACGCCGCTGTTGGACCCCGCCAGGGAGCGCCGCTCGGGCCCCTCCGACGCCTCTCCGATTACTGCCAGGCTGCCGCCGAAAGTCGCCAGCGACACCTCCGCCATCGTCGCACCGCTGGGGGCAGCATAATCAGGGCGGCATATAACTGTCGTACACCTCGCATGTACGGCATGTGCATTGTAACGGAACAGCACGAGTATGCGTCGAACAGCTGCGGGCATCACAGAGAGCACTGGACGCAGTATCTTAAAGTGCAGTCTTGCATGTATCAAGAAACAGGGAAGGGTGTGGCAGGCGTGGATGTATGGCATGTTGGACTACCAAGGCCGTGTGTCTCCCTGCTCGAGGAATACTGCATACCTGCTGGACAAGCACTGATCAGCAGCCTTTTCCTCACCTGTGCGTGGCGCTGTGGAACGGGTGCTGCGGTCCGCTGGCGGGCCCGTTGAGCCCCACCCCAGCACCCGTCGGTGTGGTGGGCTGCGATCCCGCGTGGAACAGCAGGCGGGAGAAGAGCGGCCGGTGCCCTCCGAAGCCAGCGGGGGCGCTTCCGGGGGGTATGGCAGAGGGCGACAGGGGCGCCCCGAAGCCCCACTGGGAAGGCTCGCCGACTGAGTGGTCCCTGGTGGGTGCCGAGCCAAAGTTGACGCGGCCTCCAGCGGAGTTCGGGTTGGCGTGGCCCATGCGCAGCATGGAGCTGGTGTCAGTTAGGAGCGAGCCCTGGGCGAAGAGCATTCTGGCGTCGCGGTCGGAGGGGCGCACCCACACGGGCAGCATGTTGATAGCGCCGGTGGGGTTGTTGGTGCCGGGACCGGCTGCGCGGGCGCAAGCAAGGAGTTGAGGGGTGTAAGGCAGCGGACACGGCGTACAATTGGTAGCATGTGTCAGTTAAGGCACAATGGGGCTGCGGCAACCATTATCAATTTGGTGCATGGCCGGGGTGTGGGGCAAAGTGTAGTCTGAGTGCATACCAAGGGTGCAGCTTACCTCCCGCCAGTAGCGCGGCTGCCTGCATGCTCGGAGGAATGCGGGCCTGCTTGTTGGTGACCTGCGCGCGTGAGACAGGGACGTTGAAGAACTGGGTACCGATGCGCCCTGGCAACTGCTTAGCAGCAGGTTCGCAACTCCACTTGCGCTTCGACCACATGCATAGGCTGAGGCTGTTGTCACCTACAAACTGGGAATGACAACGCTTTCCGGCTTGCGCAATTCGCCCACCTGCATGCGGTACAGCTCGATGACGTCGTTGTACTCCGAGATGTTGTCCACCAGCCCGGCTTGCCTACCAGGGTGGCGGCAGGGGTGCACCGCTGCACACCGTAAGCTGTGATGTGAGAGACCACATACTACAACTCAGCGTCAACCACCTTCACAGCACCAGCCGCACCTGCATCACCCGCACAGCACCAGCCCCACTTGCACACCGACACCTACCACACCTGCACGATGCACCTGCCCCACCTGCACACCACCTACCACACCACCACCACCACCCACCTGCACATCACCAGCAGCATGTCCAGCGACGCCATCTCGTCCCGCGGGTCGGCGGGCCTCGCGCCAACGTCCACCTGCGGCCACGGCCCGCCCAGCGGGTCCAGGCCGAAGGCGGCGCCCCAGCCCTCATGCTGCGCCTGCGGGTCAGCGTGCAGCGCCGCGCTGCGCGACAGGGCCATCACGCCGTGCAGCACGCGGGCGGACGAGGGGCGCCTGCGCGCAGGGACGGGGTAGGAGCGGGAGAGCAGGCGGCAACGCGGATGTTTGTTAGGATTGCCTGAAGGGATGGTATGGAGGCATTGTCGAAAGACAGAGCTCAAGGTGCTTGGGTAGATGGGAGGGGATGGGAGGGGAGAGGAGAACAGGAAAGGGCAGCTGTACAATGGGGTTGGCACATGCGTGGATGAGTTCCAACCTCTGCACCAGGCGTACGGTAGACAGGGAAGGCTAAGTGGGAGGCACTGCAATGCGCCAGGTAGGATGGGCCGTCAGCTGCCCACCTGTCGGGTGTGCGGGAGTGCGTGCGCTTGGGCTCGCCGTGCGCGGCGCGCGCCTGCGCCGCCCTGCGCGCCGCGTGCCAGTGCCTTGCGAACTGGCGCACCATGAGCATCAACGCGTTGCGCGTCTCCTCCAGCGTCACCGTGTGCCTGGCACAACGAATGGATGGCAGGCGGACGAGCAATCCCCTGGTCATTGAGAGCTAGGGTCACAGCTGGAGGACAAGGCAGCCCAACATCCAGGCAAGCGCCGCTACTCGCATTACTACCACCAGCATGTCAGAGCAACACCAGCAATGAGCAACGTGCGTGGCAATGCACCCACCAGCTCTCTCCGCATAGACACACGGTGTGCCCCTCTCCGCACGCCAGCAGCACAGGCAGCTCCTCCCCCGCCTCAAGGCTCGTCGCGCCGCCGCCGCCACCACCGCCGCCACCGCCGCCCGCCATGCTCACCGCCGCCAGCGCCGCCGACGCGTCCGTCAGCGTCGCCGCCCGCGACGCCGCGGCCGCCGTCGCCAGCGCCGGACCTACCAGCGCCGTCACCGACGCGGTCAGCGCCGCACCCGCCGCCATCCTCGTCGGGCTCATGGGACACGCCGGCGACGTAAAGCTTGGCTCCGCCGACACCCCGCCGCCGCTGCCGTCGCCCACATACCCCACCAGGCTGTTACGCACGCTGCGCACCGTCGCACCTCCGCCGTTGGCCCGCCGCCCCACCCTGATGCACGCCTGAACCGTCTCGTTGAAGACAAACAGCCGCAGCGTGACGGCGTCGGGGTCAAGAGCGGTGGCCCCAGTCGCAGCTGCGTCGCCGATGCCGCAGCTTAACGACACTTGGCTCACTGACGCTGCTGCAAGCGCAGGCATCCTGGTCGTGCCTAGGCCGCCGCTAAGGCTAACCGCTCGGGATGACTCTGTCGGCGAGTGGTATGACCCGCGGGTCGGCGAGTCCAAACCGCCGCCGCCGCCGCCGCCACCGCTGGGGGCGTACGTCCCAAACAACCTGAAAGCAACCAGGCGGCTGGAAGATTGCGCGTCGCTGGTCCAAGCGGGGTTTACGGACGGAGCGGCGCCAGAGTCGGTCCAGCTGGCGGCGCCGTCGGTCATGGAGTTGCGGCGGGAGCTGGCGGCAGCTGCGGCGGCGTTGGCGGCAGCCTCCATCATGTCGGCTGTGTCGGGTGGCGGCGGGGGCGGCGGCACGGCGCCCTCTGCCGAGTGGTGGCAGGTGGGGATGTCAATGTAGTCGGCGGCGGAAGGCCCCGACACGCGAAGCCTGTGGGGTCACGGCAAACGTGGAAGGGCAGGCCATCAACGTGCAAGTGAACGCCGCCCCTGGCGCAGCCAAGCTCCTGGTCTCCATCGACGCCATGGCACACTTCCTTGCTGCTTGCGGTATTGATTTTTCCTTTTATTGATGTGTACAGTTCTGCAACCCTAGCTATCCTAGCGGATTAAAAAATGGTGCTCACCGCGTGCCGCTGTAGTGCAGGGCGCTGGGCAGCGCTTCCTCATCTCCCCACCAGTACAGCTGCTGCTGGCTGCACACCGCAACGGCGTGCCGCGGGCCCAGCGACACGGCGCGGAAGCGGCTGGGGCCCAGCCACGACACCCTGCGGGGTTGGGGCCGAGCTGGTTGTTGTGGAGCCAGGTTACATTGGACAATGTCTTATTTCGCCTTGAATGGAATGCGTTTGTAACGCACTGCGTACGCCATGTAGGCAAATGCAGTGCACATGTGCATATGTGTGTGTTCCAGCGGTGCCACACTGAGGCATGCGTGCAGAGTGTCGCTCCTTGCATGGCAGCGCCCGACAGGGACCGCACCTGTGCACCACCGGCAGCGTGGCGCTGCGTGGGGTCATCATGGTGTCGTTCTTGCGCGCCCTGTGCCTCGCCGCCCATGGGTTAATGTGCGGGTCGAATCCCCACAGCAGCAGCCCCCCTTCCGCCGTGACGGCGGCCGACACCGTGCACGCCGCGATGGACGAGCAGGCCGGCATCCCCGGTACGGCAACCGGTGTGTTCCGTACGTCGAAGTCAGGGCAGCCAACCGCCTGGTTCTCGTTGCTGCCCCAGCCGTACACGCAGCCGTCGCTGGTGAGTGCCAGCGTGTGCCTTACACCACATGCCACGGCCGTAACGCACGGGGGGTGCGTGTGGGGAAACGGGAATGTCACAGGCGTGGGCGGGTGGCACAGCTCGCGCTTTGCGTCTTCGTGGATGCTGTCGGGATTGAGGTCAGAGAAGGCCAGCATGGATGCGGTGGTTAGGAACGGTTCATTGTGGTTGTGCGCGTTGGCGAGGCGGGCGCTGAGTAGCGGCGGGGCGCCGTCGGTGGTGGCGTGCGGGCTGGGGGCGGCGGGGGCGGTGCCGCTGGTGGGGGCGCCGATGCCCAGGCGGCCGTGGCGGTTGCTGCCCCAGGTCCACAGCTGGCCGTGGGAGGTGACGGCGGCGCTGTGCTGCAGGCCTGCAGGCACATCGGCGAGCGGTGGTTAGTCCAATAATGCTGCCTAAGTTATAAAGCACGTGGATGGTTGGGGACTGGGTTGTCGGCTACAGTCACAGGCTCGAAACGAAAGCCGCATGCACCAATGGCAATACTTCTGCACCTCCAGCTCGCAATGCGTACAGACACCAGGCTTTGCAACGCGGTCAATTAGCTTACATGGCAGACACTCCTTGGGAACCCAACGACGCACCCACCTGCTGAAAGGCACACGACCTCCACCGCTTGGAAGGCCCCGATCAGCACGGGCGTGCCCACACGCGCCGCCGGCACGCCGGGGCACCCCGTGGCCTGCCCCGACGCGTTGTCGCCCCAGCCCAGCACCCCGCCGCCCTCCAGCGACACCAGCGTGTGCAGCGCGCCGCACGCCACGGCCCGCACAGGCACCCCCATGTGCAGGCGATACACGTGCAGCGTGTCATGCACCACCGCCACACGTGGCTTGCGTGGCGACCCAGGACACGGAGAGCCGCCCCCAGCTTCCGCAGCACCACTGGAGCTACCAGCACCTGCTGCCGCTGACCCCCCGGCCCCGCCTCCCAGCTCCTCTCGCAGCACCTGCTCCTCCCGCTCCCGCACCACCGACGCCGCGTTGTGCACCTGAGGCATTGGAAACATGTGAATTGCCCCGCCCTCGCCCCGGCTGCGGCCCCGCTCCTCGTCCTCCGCCCCTCCACCCCATGCTGCGTCCGCGCCGTCCGGATCTCCTTCACCGCCTCCCCCGCCCTCCTTTACGCCCGTGCCCTTGGTGTTCTGCAGCCGCGGCTTGGCTTTTGTGCCTTGTGAGGCATTTATGGCCGCCACCAGGGACGGCGGCAGGCGGCCCTGAAGGTCGTCGAGGGTGACCTCCACAGGGAGCGTCACCTCGTTGGGCAGCTGGTGGCCTGCAAGGAGGATAACAAAACCAAGCAAGCAACAGGGTGATTAGGAATACCGGTACGAGCAAAGAAGACATCGCACAGGAGTTGGCACCTTAACATAATGAGGATTATGCAGCAATAGCACATCGTGTGCCAGTAGCACAGCAACCGTTTCAGGAAGCTGCACAGCCCTACCCGCCAGGTGCTGGCAGCCGGGCCAGCCCAGTCCCAGCTGCCCCCGCGAGTCGCTGCCCCACACGTACAGCATGCCGTTGCTGCCCACAGCCGCGCCGTGGTGGGCCCCTGGGGTTGGGGACGAAAGGGCGGGTGCAGGACTGGGCTAGGTAACGCTGTTGGCTGGATGCAAATGCGGCGGTGAGTACAGACGAAACGGTTTCGGCAAACCAGTATGGGCGACATGAGGGCGCAAAAGCATGTTTTCCAGTGCTCGCGCGGCCCAAATGGTATACCGTGAAGAAAAGGCTTACCTGCTGCCACGCGCACCATGACCACGCCGTTAACCAGCGCTAGCGGGTGATGGCTGGTGTACGTGATGCCCCTGCCCCTCCGGTGCTGCTGGTGCTGGCTGTGCCTGTGGTGGGGCAGCGGAAGGCCGCCAAGGCCTCCGGGAGCGCTGCCGGCGGCGCCCGCGCCGCCGCTGTTGCCGTTCCCTGCTGCACCCTCCGCCGCCGCGGCCGCCACCGCCAGCGGCGGAATGGTCGCGATGCCGAACGTCCAGGCGCGCTGCTGCTTGCAGCTGCCTTCCAGCACCTTCCACGTGTCCATGCACCACAGCTCCTTGCTGAACTCCACCCGGCCGATGCTGCCCGGGCCCGCAGCCAGCAGCTCAAACAGGCCCGCCGGGTCCGCATTGTACTTGATGTAGGTGGCGCCAGCAAAGCGCGAGTACGACGACGCTGTGGAGGCGCCTCGTTGCAGGTTTGCACCGCCCCTGCCACCTCGGCTTCCCGGGGCCGCCCCAGGCGACCTACGCGACGGACTACCCGGCTTTGAGCCCGCGGCAGACCCCGACAGGGGAGACTGCCCCCGCTGCTGGACCGATCCAGGCCGGCCCGCCGTTTGCGAGGAGTTGCCCCTCATGCCGCCGGGAGGCGTGACAGTGGCGGCACCCCTCTCTGGGCTTCCGGGCTGCTGCGGCTGCTGGGATTGGGACTGGTGGGGTAGCTGTGGGTCGGTGGGGATGGCGGTGGCGGAGCTGCGCAGCGGGCTTGAGCCTGGCAGGGTGGCAGCGCTGGTGCGAATGTTTCGTGGGGAACGGAGGGACCCGGGCGAGGAGCTGGCGTCGGGAGCAGGGGCGCCTGAGTCGCCAGTGGAGGCCCCGGCGGGGTGCTTGATGCTGCTCAGGCGAATCGTGCGCTGGCGTTGGGACTGGCTGAGGCGCAGGGCTGCTTTTGACAGGGAGCTGCCCAGGCCAGGGGGGCCGGGCGCGTGGGAGGAGTGCTGCAGGTCGTGGGCTATGGGTAGACTGCCGATGGCTGCCAGGACTGCGGAGGACGTGGCCCGTTGAACGGAAGGAAGCACGCTGGCAGCTGCTCCAGCTGCTGCGACTGCTCCTCGGGGGCTGTCCGCACCGCCCGCGGCAGGGGCAACCGGTCGCAGCCGGCGTGGCATGCGGTCGGGGCTGGAGGAGCCCCCGCGGGGCGTGGACCCGCCGCTGGCTGCATCTCCTCCAGCAGGCCCACTGCCATCGGCTGTGTCGCCCTGTGACGATGCGAGGGTGACCGGGCGCCCCGTGGTGCGGTTTGTGCGCGGCAGGCCAGCTTTCAGGCTGGGCTTCAGGCCCGTGCCCGCCCCAGATTTAGCGGCACCCGTGGGTGGCACGTGGTCTGTAGCTGAGGTACGCTTCACCACGGCTGGTAGCTCGCCATGGGCTTGTTGTGCCTTGCGGCCCTTGCTGGCAGGGCCAGCGGGCGCCTTGCCGGGGGAGGTAGAGCTGCCGGCACCGGGGTGCGACCTAGGCCCTTCAGCATCCCCGGCAGCCAGGGGAGAAGCGTTTGACGCATGATTGCTGCTGACGTCGCCTCTATCATGCGTATGCGCTGTCCCGCCACCAAGCTTCTTCTTGAGCATGTGTGTATGCTCCGCACGCTGTGTCACCGCAACATGTACAGCCTTGTCCTATAGCACCTAAAGTTATTAGGTGATGAACAAATCGCGTCTGGCATGTTCCTGAAGCCTTCAGTCAAGTATGCCCTGGTACTATAAGCTTCGACCTTTCGCAAGCGTGTATGTGGCTGACTTGTCTACGTTTACTCGTTCAGTTATCGTTGGGTAAGACAGACTATACCCTACTAAGTGACCCACATTCATCGGTACGCGCACGGAACGCGAAGGAAGCTTTGTGCTGGAGCTTTTCCACGAGAAACAAGACAAATGCTTATCTACACATAGCTATGGAAATAGACCAACCTCAACACGCAATGCGTGGGGACTGCATTGTGTTTTGCAATGCACCGCAGCTGTCGCTGCGTGCCAGGCTTCTGGCGTGACCAGATCTTGACTGGGGTCAAGGCCCGATATTGTTAGCAATGTGCCTATAATTTGAGAATGCCGCGACAGGCATCGGCCCTCGAGCGCCACAGAGCGCGTGCCCTGCAATTCCGCAAGCTCGGCGACGAAGCCGAACGGGAGAAGCGGGAGAAACGCGCACAGCTGCAGCATAGAATAGAGCGCAAGGCGCTGGAGCATAGGGTGCTCGTGGAGGCCATTGCGTTGGAAAAGGAGCTCGAAGCACGGTCCGTGTTCCTTAACAAGGCGCCGAGCAGAGCAGTGATGGTCGTGCTATGTACGCATCTCCGACGCCTCTACCCCATGCTTTCCATGCAGTCGCTGCAAACTATGTGACCTACTGCGCGCCGAGGCGTGGGGCCTAGGCCACCGTAACTGGCAGGAACGGCGGTGCGGCCAGTGCTGGAAGGAGTATGCGGACGCGCTCGCGCAGCAGCGGCACGGGGCCTCCCCACCACGAACCCAACGCTTCACCACGCCAACAGCAGCAACTCCAAGTACCGGTGGCTCTCATCTGGGCATGCACGACGGCGACTTAGTGAGCGACCTCTTGTTGCCGCTGCTGGGGCAGGCAGTGGCGGAGGGCCGGGTTGATCTGGAGGATGTGCTGGCGGCGGCACGTGCCAGGGACGGGGAGCGTCTGGCGGACTTGATGGACCAGAGGTGCGCAGTAAGCCCGCATCCTGGATTCAGCTTTTCACCTTCGCGGCTCAGGTGTTATCTGATCGGGTATGCACCCAGGGGTGATCATGGAACAGCGGTGCCCTGCGTGCCCTCTGCCCAAACCCCGCTCACCGTCTTGTCGGCCATGTCCCTGTCGTATCAGTCAGCACCGCATAGCACGCAACGCTACTTTAGCATATCATGATATATTCTGCCCTGTTCCCCAGCCCCAACCCCGCTCACCGTCTTGTCTGCCATGTCTGTGTCCCGAATGAGCTGGTTGAACTGGTAGATGTTGATGCCCAGCGTCTGGGCCAGCGGGTCGATGGTGCAGTACAGGCTGAACGCGCGGTCAACCTGCAGCGGCAGCAGCAGCAGCAGCAGCAACAACACATGACGATAATAACGACGTACATGGCGTACATACAGGCTGAACGCGGGGTCAACCTGCGGCCGTTGAAACATGACCGTCTTGGTGAGTGCAGCCCGAAGCCATGACAGTTGTAAGCGCTGCACTTATGAGGAGGCACGCTGCCCAATACCCGCTGTCCACAGCGTTGGTGCAAATCGTGTTTGTTAGATTGTTACGCTCAGGCCCCCAGTCCAGTTAAGGCACATGTGCCCGTGCGCCTGGCCCAGGGCCCCCACAACAGGGCACGGGAGCAGTCTGCCACGATTACGACGCAAGCGTGTCGATCCCCTAGGCTGGCGAAACGCATCAGCCTAAAAGCCGCAAACAATATCCCCACCTGTCTCTGCAGCTCCACGTCGTTGTGCTTGACGCGGTTGAACTTCCAGGGGTACAGGATCTTCTCCCGCCACAGCCGCACGCCCTCCAGCATGTCGGGCAGGTGCGACAGCGCGTCGCCCAGCGCCGGCCACAGCTGTACGCTGGGCTGCAACGAGCCTGCAGGTGAGGACAGGGTGCATTAATACACATATGACTGGATATTCTATATTTGCGTGCGTGCGAAACTGCAGTCGCAGTGGCCTGCGCCGGCGACAGCTACAGCCTGGGCTGCAGCGACCCAGGGGCAGGGCTGTGGTGGGTCGTTTCTGGGGGGCACCATGTGTACAACGTGCGTGGCTAATACACACGCAGCGAGTGCAACAGCGTGGTCAGGCCCGCTTACGCCCTTCCACATGCATGCCAGCTTCCAGGCACAAGATTTCCACAACGTCCATTCCAACGGGTGGGTTACCACCATGCCGTACACACGAGGCAGCAACGCACGGTGCTGTCCTGCTGTCCTGCCTTACCGATGGGCGACTGCGTCGCCGCCTTGATGGCAAGGCACGTGGTGAGCACCTCGATGAACTGGGGGTACGACACGGAGGCGTTGAGTACGAACTCGGGGCGCATGTTGTACGGCGTGTTGACCTCGACCTGTACGGCACGGCACCGGGGGCGAGGCAGGGCGCGGGACACCATGCATGGGTCAGGGCAGCACAACGCTTGAGCGCAGTGTGTAAGTCGCAGGGGCCTGCCTCACCATCGACTGGCCCCTGAGCTGCACCAGCCTCCTGTGGTCGTGCGTGAATGTCCTAGCGGCAACTCCAAACCATGTGTGTTCGCACACGGAGCAGGTGCACCACGTGCACAGTGATGCAGCGTTGTCTTGTCGGCCTCACCAGGTACCGGCCCATCAGCTGCACCAGCACGTAGGTCAGCAGCCGGTCGCGCTTGGCGTGCTCCAACGCAACCTGGGGGAAGAGAAAGTGCGGGAGGAAGGAGTCATCAGGTACTGGGAGCGTGAGCTGTTGGGCACCTCGGAGCGCCATACCGGTAAGCACCGCTGGGACCCCTGAGCGCCAAGTCACCCCCCTTACACGTGCCCCAACGCACCCCTGTTCACCTGCCCAACATAGTCCCTCAATCCCGCCCCAGCTCCTCACCCTTGCTTTGACAGCGCCCTACATGTCGCGTGCACCCCGCGTGCCCCCCGCTGACCCCTCGCTGTGTCCCCGTGCACCCTTGCCCTGTGCCCTCTCCGCCCCACGTACCTGCTCCTCGCTGTTGAGCGCGTTGCGCAGCGCCTTGCGTGTGGTGCCGTAGTGCACGCCCAGGATGTCGAAGTCGTACACCACGCCGGACAGCTGCGGGGGCAAGGGTGGCACCGATGCATGCGGCGGTGTTGGTTAGTCAAGGTACCAGGTACCGTATGGACACGTGAGCCGCACATCAACTCAACTCTCTTGCAATATGTTGTGTTTGGCTCACCGTCTCGAGTCCCATGAGGTTGGCTCGCTGCGGCTGCAGCCACATGGACCTTCACTCTCCCCACGTACACGGTTGACCACTAAACGTGTACAATATAGCATTGGCAACATAACTCACACCCTGAGCACGTAATATGCATTCGGCTCACCGTCTCCAGGCCCATGAGATTGACGAGCTGCGGCTGCAGCCACATTGGCAGCAGCTCCCCCCGCGCGAACAGCGTGCTGTTGGTCAGCACGCCGCCCCCAGAGGCGGCGGCGCGGCGGTCGGCCAGCACCTGCGCCGGCCACCACCACGGCACCTGCTCCACCACCGACAGCCGGTCCAGGTAGTGGTCGGCAGCCTGGGAGGAGAAATGCGTGAAGCGCACAGAAGTACTTAGAAGGGTAAATAACACGGAACTAGGGATACACGGACAACCGGTCCTGGTCGTGGTCGGCGGCCTGGGAGGGTGTTGAAAGGGGAAAGTGAGGCTTTTGGCGGTGGAGTTATGAAGCGGCCAATCGCACCACACATAGCAACCATCAACTAGAAACCGGGAGCCCCCGTCCAGGTATTGGTCGGCAGCCTGGGAGGAGGCATGCATGAAGCTCACAGAAGTAGGATAAGGGTAAATAACACGGAGCTAGGGATGCACGGATGGTTGCACACGCAAACCGCAATTTGGTTGGCCGCCTGAGATGTGTGGAGGGATTTCGGCGGTGAATGGTTGCAGCAGTCGGTCGCCATTCGAGTCCAGGTCTGATGTGGAGCCGGCGGCTGTAACAGGACGCCCCACAACCGGCCCAGTTCAGTGCGAATCAGCGCAGCCGATGCGAGGACGATGTCAGCTTGCGGTCTGCGATGGTGGGTGCAAGCGATGCCCCGGGCACACGCACCTTGTGCAGCTGCGTGACCAGACGGGATCGATAGCAAAGTCTGTGGGATTGGCGGGTAGGTAATGAATGCACCCACGGACATGCGGTGCGCTAGACACACCTTGTGCAGCTGCGTGACCAGGCGTGACAGCAGCTTGGGCAGCAGGCCCGCCTGGCGGAGGAACTGCGCCAGGCGGATGAGGGGCACCGTGAAGGGCTGGTCCTTCTGGGCCAGGCCCAGCCGCATGTCCTGCGGTGGGAGTGGGTAGGAGGCGTGAGGGGCTGTGTGTCAAGGGCTGGTCAACCAACAGATAAAGGGTGGCGGCAGGTACACGTGTGCACGAGCTAGCTGGGATTGACACGGAACACTCCGGGGAAGCGGTGTCGACTCGTCTGTTACACGGCAAGCCGAAATCAGGCCCTCCACACGACATTGGGCCAGGTGCGCGGTACCTGGTGTACTGCTGGAGGTCCACTTTCCATGTACCGTGTACCGATGGCGTGGTGAGGTGCCAATCGTCCACCCCTGCCCCCGCCCCCACCTGCATGGACAGGTGCAGGTCCTGCGGCGCCGAGTGCTCCGAGGTGAGGTAGATGTAGCACTGGTGCAGCGTCAGCGAGTTGGGGCCAGAGTCCAGCGCGCGGAGCACCTCGGTGCGCACCACCTGTGGTTTTCGAGGTGGAAAAGGCCGTGTTCCGATCCTGAAAAGAACAGCTGTAAGGTCGCACAAGCACCAGCGCTCGCTTCACTGGCAGGGCCGCCACATCCCGTACACATCCATAAGTCACGCATGGCAGAGTCAAGCGCATGCGCGAGGACGCACGTGCATCCGCACATCCCATCCAGGGCGTGATGTCATGCCACCGCGATGTCTGTCATACTGCTGCTGCTGTGGCGTGGTGTGTCCGCGTCGCACCTGTCCCAGGGCCCAGGGCAGCGGTGCCACGCAGGCCGTCTCCCGCAGCCGCGTGAAGTGCGTGGCGCCCAGCTCGTGCATGAGGGCCGGGACCGGCACCTGGGGTGTGGGGTACATGGAAGGGGAGGCCATCGTCAGTGCACAGCTCGTGCATGAGCGCGGGGACCGGAACCGTACGGTCACATACACAAGAACGCGCAAAAGGAAGTCGTACATGGGGCTGGGGACCGGCACCTTGGAGTGGAATGATCACAGCGGTTACTGTTAGTGTGCTTTCTGGGGAGTTTCATGGATTCCGCGAAGATGGCAGCACACGGGCCACTCGCACTCCAAACAAAAGCGTGGAGGTTCTGGCGCTGGCGAAACGACGGTGAGGCTGATGCATGGAGACAGCAGGTGGACCTCTTCAGTTGCGACCCTAGGTACCTGGTCCCTGCCGCCCCCACCTGGGCCCCCGCCTGGTCGCCGTTGCTGGCCGCGTGGCGGTTCTGCATCAGCCCCAGCAGCAGGTCCAGCACCTCCGTGTCCTTGAGCCGCTCGTCGGCGTCTGCGGGGTGGGCAGTGCAGATTAGTTAATACACAGCTAACACACAGGCCGTGCATCAGCCACCGCAGCAGGTCCGTGCCAGCACCTCCATCTTCTTGAGCAGCTCGTCCGCGTCTGCGCGTCATGGATGACTGCTGCTGGTGGTGGCCGCAGAAGCGTGCTCCGCCTGAGAGTCGTCCACCGGAAAGGAGCAATCGACGAAGCCCCGAGTAGCACCGCGCGCTGTGCGAGACCGATGCATGCTCAATCAAAACCATTAGCCACACGCGAACTAGGACCATCACGCACCTGACGCCTCCCCTTTGGCGGCGTTCGGCCTGTAGTTGCGAATGTCCACCACCTGCGCGCAAGAACAGACCCTGGTCAGGCCTCGCCATCCGAGAGCTCGCAGCCTCTGCCTTAGCTAACCACAACACCGCCTTCCACACGCACTCCGCAACCTCCCCCCGAATGCACCCCGCTGCCCTAGCCGCCTGCCACTACGTAGGTCGCCATGCTACCTCACACAAAACCCAACAAAAATAGCATTTTATCTGTAACTGAATTGGAGTTTCGCCCACCTGCAGGCTGGGCGGCGTCCCCGGCGGCGTGGCCCGCATTCTGTCGGGGCTGGTCGGCACGCTGCCGCCGCTGCGCCTGGCGCCCCCAACCAGCCCCAGGGACACGCCGCTGTTGGACCCCGCCAGGGAGCGCCGCTCGGGCCCCTCCGACGCCTCTCCGATTACTGCCAGGCTGCCGCCGAAAGTCGCCAGCGACACCTCCGCCATCGTCGCACCGCTGGGGGCAGCATAATCAGGGCGGCATATAACTGTCGTACACCTCGCATGTACGGCATGTGCATTGTAACGGAACAGCACGAGTATGCGTCGAACAGCTGCGGGCATCACAGAGAGCACTGGACGCAGTATCTTAAAGTGCAGTCTTGCATGTATCAAGAAACAGGGAAGGGTGTGGCAGGCGTGGATGTATGGCATGTTGGACTACCAAGGCCGTGTGTCTCCCTGCTCGAGGAATACTGCATACCTGCTGGACAAGCACTGATCAGCAGCCTTTTCCTCACCTGTGCGTGGCGCTGTGGAACGGGTGCTGCGGTCCGCTGGCGGGCCCGTTGAGCCCCACCCCAGCACCCGTCGGTGTGGTGGGCTGCGATCCCGCGTGGAACAGCAGGCGGGAGAAGAGCGGCCGGTGCCCTCCGAAGCCAGCGGGGGCGCTTCCGGGGGGTATGGCAGAGGGCGACAGGGGCGCCCCGAAGCCCCACTGGGAAGGCTCGCCGACTGAGTGGTCCCTGGTGGGTGCCGAGCCAAAGTTGACGCGGCCTCCAGCGGAGTTCGGGTTGGCGTGGCCCATGCGCAGCATGGAGCTGGTGTCAGTTAGGAGCGAGCCCTGGGCGAAGAGCATTCTGGCGTCGCGGTCGGAGGGGCGCACCCACACGGGCAGCATGTTGATAGCGCCGGTGGGGTTGTTGGTGCCGGGACCGGCTGCGCGGGCGCAAGCAAGGAGTTGAGGGGTGTAAGGCAGCGGACACGGCGTACAATTGGTAGCATGTGTCAGTTAAGGCACAATGGGGCTGCGGCAACCATTATCAATTTGGTGCATGGCCGGGGTGTGGGGCAAAGTGTAGTCTGAGTGCATACCAAGGGTGCAGCTTACCTCCCGCCAGTAGCGCGGCTGCCTGCATGCTCGGAGGAATGCGGGCCTGCTTGTTGGTGACCTGCGCGCGTGAGACAGGGACGTTGAAGAACTGGGTACCGATGCGCCCTGGCAACTGCTTAGCAGCAGGTTCGCAACTCCACTTGCGCTTCGACCACATGCATAGGCTGAGGCTGTTGTCACCTACAAACTGGGAATGACAACGCTTTCCGGCTTGCGCAATTCGCCCACCTGCATGCGGTACAGCTCGATGACGTCGTTGTACTCCGAGATGTTGTCCACCAGCCCGGCTTGCCTACCAGGGTGGCGGCAGGGGTGCACCGCTGCACACCGTAAGCTGTGATGTGAGAGACCACATACTACAACTCAGCGTCAACCACCTTCACAGCACCAGCCGCACCTGCATCACCCGCACAGCACCAGCCCCACTTGCACACCGACACCTACCACACCTGCACGATGCACCTGCCCCACCTGCACACCACCTACCACACCACCACCACCACCCACCTGCACATCACCAGCAGCATGTCCAGCGACGCCATCTCGTCCCGCGGGTCGGCGGGCCTCGCGCCAACGTCCACCTGCGGCCACGGCCCGCCCAGCGGGTCCAGGCCGAAGGCGGCGCCCCAGCCCTCATGCTGCGCCTGCGGGTCAGCGTGCAGCGCCGCGCTGCGCGACAGGGCCATCACGCCGTGCAGCACGCGGGCGGACGAGGGGCGCCTGCGCGCAGGGACGGGGTAGGAGCGGGAGAGCAGGCGGCAACGCGGATGTTTGTTAGGATTGCCTGAAGGGATGGTATGGAGGCATTGTCGAAAGACAGAGCTCAAGGTGCTTGGGTAGATGGGAGGGGATGGGAGGGGAGAGGAGAACAGGAAAGGGCAGCTGTACAATGGGGTTGGCACATGCGTGGATGAGTTCCAACCTCTGCACCAGGCGTACGGTAGACAGGGAAGGCTAAGTGGGAGGCACTGCAATGCGCCAGGTAGGATGGGCCGTCAGCTGCCCACCTGTCGGGTGTGCGGGAGTGCGTGCGCTTGGGCTCGCCGTGCGCGGCGCGCGCCTGCGCCGCCCTGCGCGCCGCGTGCCAGTGCCTTGCGAACTGGCGCACCATGAGCATCAACGCGTTGCGCGTCTCCTCCAGCGTCACCGTGTGCCTGGCACAACGAATGGATGGCAGGCGGACGAGCAATCCCCTGGTCATTGAGAGCTAGGGTCACAGCTGGAGGACAAGGCAGCCCAACATCCAGGCAAGCGCCGCTACTCGCATTACTACCACCAGCATGTCAGAGCAACACCAGCAATGAGCAACGTGCGTGGCAATGCACCCACCAGCTCTCTCCGCATAGACACACGGTGTGCCCCTCTCCGCACGCCAGCAGCACAGGCAGCTCCTCCCCCGCCTCAAGGCTCGTCGCGCCGCCGCCGCCACCACCGCCGCCACCGCCGCCCGCCATGCTCACCGCCGCCAGCGCCGCCGACGCGTCCGTCAGCGTCGCCGCCCGCGACGCCGCGGCCGCCGTCGCCAGCGCCGGACCTACCAGCGCCGTCACCGACGCGGTCAGCGCCGCACCCGCCGCCATCCTCGTCGGGCTCATGGGACACGCCGGCGACGTAAAGCTTGGCTCCGCCGACACCCCGCCGCCGCTGCCGTCGCCCACATACCCCACCAGGCTGTTACGCACGCTGCGCACCGTCGCACCTCCGCCGTTGGCCCGCCGCCCCACCCTGATGCACGCCTGAACCGTCTCGTTGAAGACAAACAGCCGCAGCGTGACGGCGTCGGGGTCAAGAGCGGTGGCCCCAGTCGCAGCTGCGTCGCCGATGCCGCAGCTTAACGACACTTGGCTCACTGACGCTGCTGCAAGCGCAGGCATCCTGGTCGTGCCTAGGCCGCCGCTAAGGCTAACCGCTCGGGATGACTCTGTCGGCGAGTGGTATGACCCGCGGGTCGGCGAGTCCAAACCGCCGCCGCCGCCGCCGCCACCGCTGGGGGCGTACGTCCCAAACAACCTGAAAGCAACCAGGCGGCTGGAAGATTGCGCGTCGCTGGTCCAAGCGGGGTTTACGGACGGAGCGGCGCCAGAGTCGGTCCAGCTGGCGGCGCCGTCGGTCATGGAGTTGCGGCGGGAGCTGGCGGCAGCTGCGGCGGCGTTGGCGGCAGCCTCCATCATGTCGGCTGTGTCGGGTGGCGGCGGGGGCGGCGGCACGGCGCCCTCTGCCGAGTGGTGGCAGGTGGGGATGTCAATGTAGTCGGCGGCGGAAGGCCCCGACACGCGAAGCCTGTGGGGTCACGGCAAACGTGGAAGGGCAGGCCATCAACGTGCAAGTGAACGCCGCCCCTGGCGCAGCCAAGCTCCTGGTCTCCATCGACGCCATGGCACACTTCCTTGCTGCTTGCGGTATTGATTTTTCCTTTTATTGATGTGTACAGTTCTGCAACCCTAGCTATCCTAGCGGATTAAAAAATGGTGCTCACCGCGTGCCGCTGTAGTGCAGGGCGCTGGGCAGCGCTTCCTCATCTCCCCACCAGTACAGCTGCTGCTGGCTGCACACCGCAACGGCGTGCCGCGGGCCCAGCGACACGGCGCGGAAGCGGCTGGGGCCCAGCCACGACACCCTGCGGGGTTGGGGCCGAGCTGGTTGTTGTGGAGCCAGGTTACATTGGACAATGTCTTATTTCGCCTTGAATGGAATGCGTTTGTAACGCACTGCGTACGCCATGTAGGCAAATGCAGTGCACATGTGCATATGTGTGTGTTCCAGCGGTGCCACACTGAGGCATGCGTGCAGAGTGTCGCTCCTTGCATGGCAGCGCCCGACAGGGACCGCACCTGTGCACCACCGGCAGCGTGGCGCTGCGTGGGGTCATCATGGTGTCGTTCTTGCGCGCCCTGTGCCTCGCCGCCCATGGGTTAATGTGCGGGTCGAATCCCCACAGCAGCAGCCCCCCTTCCGCCGTGACGGCGGCCGACACCGTGCACGCCGCGATGGACGAGCAGGCCGGCATCCCCGGTACGGCAACCGGTGTGTTCCGTACGTCGAAGTCAGGGCAGCCAACCGCCTGGTTCTCGTTGCTGCCCCAGCCGTACACGCAGCCGTCGCTGGTGAGTGCCAGCGTGTGCCTTACACCACATGCCACGGCCGTAACGCACGGGGGGTGCGTGTGGGGAAACGGGAATGTCACAGGCGTGGGCGGGTGGCACAGCTCGCGCTTTGCGTCTTCGTGGATGCTGTCGGGATTGAGGTCAGAGAAGGCCAGCATGGATGCGGTGGTTAGGAACGGTTCATTGTGGTTGTGCGCGTTGGCGAGGCGGGCGCTGAGTAGCGGCGGGGCGCCGTCGGTGGTGGCGTGCGGGCTGGGGGCGGCGGGGGCGGTGCCGCTGGTGGGGGCGCCGATGCCCAGGCGGCCGTGGCGGTTGCTGCCCCAGGTCCACAGCTGGCCGTGGGAGGTGACGGCGGCGCTGTGCTGCAGGCCTGCAGGCACATCGGCGAGCGGTGGTTAGTCCAATAATGCTGCCTAAGTTATAAAGCACGTGGATGGTTGGGGACTGGGTTGTCGGCTACAGTCACAGGCTCGAAACGAAAGCCGCATGCACCAATGGCAATACTTCTGCACCTCCAGCTCGCAATGCGTACAGACACCAGGCTTTGCAACGCGGTCAATTAGCTTACATGGCAGACACTCCTTGGGAACCCAACGACGCACCCACCTGCTGAAAGGCACACGACCTCCACCGCTTGGAAGGCCCCGATCAGCACGGGCGTGCCCACACGCGCCGCCGGCACGCCGGGGCACCCCGTGGCCTGCCCCGACGCGTTGTCGCCCCAGCCCAGCACCCCGCCGCCCTCCAGCGACACCAGCGTGTGCAGCGCGCCGCACGCCACGGCCCGCACAGGCACCCCCATGTGCAGGCGATACACGTGCAGCGTGTCATGCACCACCGCCACACGTGGCTTGCGTGGCGACCCAGGACACGGAGAGCCGCCCCCAGCTTCCGCAGCACCACTGGAGCTACCAGCACCTGCTGCCGCTGACCCCCCGGCCCCGCCTCCCAGCTCCTCTCGCAGCACCTGCTCCTCCCGCTCCCGCACCACCGACGCCGCGTTGTGCACCTGAGGCATTGGAAACATGTGAATTGCCCCGCCCTCGCCCCGGCTGCGGCCCCGCTCCTCGTCCTCCGCCCCTCCACCCCATGCTGCGTCCGCGCCGTCCGGATCTCCTTCACCGCCTCCCCCGCCCTCCTTTACGCCCGTGCCCTTGGTGTTCTGCAGCCGCGGCTTGGCTTTTGTGCCTTGTGAGGCATTTATGGCCGCCACCAGGGACGGCGGCAGGCGGCCCTGAAGGTCGTCGAGGGTGACCTCCACAGGGAGCGTCACCTCGTTGGGCAGCTGGTGGCCTGCAAGGAGGATAACAAAACCAAGCAAGCAACAGGGTGATTAGGAATACCGGTACGAGCAAAGAAGACATCGCACAGGAGTTGGCACCTTAACATAATGAGGATTATGCAGCAATAGCACATCGTGTGCCAGTAGCACAGCAACCGTTTCAGGAAGCTGCACAGCCCTACCCGCCAGGTGCTGGCAGCCGGGCCAGCCCAGTCCCAGCTGCCCCCGCGAGTCGCTGCCCCACACGTACAGCATGCCGTTGCTGCCCACAGCCGCGCCGTGGTGGGCCCCTGGGGTTGGGGACGAAAGGGCGGGTGCAGGACTGGGCTAGGTAACGCTGTTGGCTGGATGCAAATGCGGCGGTGAGTACAGACGAAACGGTTTCGGCAAACCAGTATGGGCGACATGAGGGCGCAAAAGCATGTTTTCCAGTGCTCGCGCGGCCCAAATGGTATACCGTGAAGAAAAGGCTTACCTGCTGCCACGCGCACCATGACCACGCCGTTAACCAGCGCTAGCGGGTGATGGCTGGTGTACGTGATGCCCCTGCCCCTCCGGTGCTGCTGGTGCTGGCTGTGCCTGTGGTGGGGCAGCGGAAGGCCGCCAAGGCCTCCGGGAGCGCTGCCGGCGGCGCCCGCGCCGCCGCTGTTGCCGTTCCCTGCTGCACCCTCCGCCGCCGCGGCCGCCACCGCCAGCGGCGGAATGGTCGCGATGCCGAACGTCCAGGCGCGCTGCTGCTTGCAGCTGCCTTCCAGCACCTTCCACGTGTCCATGCACCACAGCTCCTTGCTGAACTCCACCCGGCCGATGCTGCCCGGGCCCGCAGCCAGCAGCTCAAACAGGCCCGCCGGGTCCGCATTGTACTTGATGTAGGTGGCGCCAGCAAAGCGCGAGTACGACGACGCTGTGGAGGCGCCTCGTTGCAGGTTTGCACCGCCCCTGCCACCTCGGCTTCCCGGGGCCGCCCCAGGCGACCTACGCGACGGACTACCCGGCTTTGAGCCCGCGGCAGACCCCGACAGGGGAGACTGCCCCCGCTGCTGGACCGATCCAGGCCGGCCCGCCGTTTGCGAGGAGTTGCCCCTCATGCCGCCGGGAGGCGTGACAGTGGCGGCACCCCTCTCTGGGCTTCCGGGCTGCTGCGGCTGCTGGGATTGGGACTGGTGGGGTAGCTGTGGGTCGGTGGGGATGGCGGTGGCGGAGCTGCGCAGCGGGCTTGAGCCTGGCAGGGTGGCAGCGCTGGTGCGAATGTTTCGTGGGGAACGGAGGGACCCGGGCGAGGAGCTGGCGTCGGGAGCAGGGGCGCCTGAGTCGCCAGTGGAGGCCCCGGCGGGGTGCTTGATGCTGCTCAGGCGAATCGTGCGCTGGCGTTGGGACTGGCTGAGGCGCAGGGCTGCTTTTGACAGGGAGCTGCCCAGGCCAGGGGGGCCGGGCGCGTGGGAGGAGTGCTGCAGGTCGTGGGCTATGGGTAGACTGCCGATGGCTGCCAGGACTGCGGAGGACGTGGCCCGTTGAACGGAAGGAAGCACGCTGGCAGCTGCTCCAGCTGCTGCGACTGCTCCTCGGGGGCTGTCCGCACCGCCCGCGGCAGGGGCAACCGGTCGCAGCCGGCGTGGCATGCGGTCGGGGCTGGAGGAGCCCCCGCGGGGCGTGGACCCGCCGCTGGCTGCATCTCCTCCAGCAGGCCCACTGCCATCGGCTGTGTCGCCCTGTGACGATGCGAGGGTGACCGGGCGCCCCGTGGTGCGGTTTGTGCGCGGCAGGCCAGCTTTCAGGCTGGGCTTCAGGCCCGTGCCCGCCCCAGATTTAGCGGCACCCGTGGGTGGCACGTGGTCTGTAGCTGAGGTACGCTTCACCACGGCTGGTAGCTCGCCATGGGCTTGTTGTGCCTTGCGGCCCTTGCTGGCAGGGCCAGCGGGCGCCTTGCCGGGGGAGGTAGAGCTGCCGGCACCGGGGTGCGACCTAGGCCCTTCAGCATCCCCGGCAGCCAGGGGAGAAGCGTTTGACGCATGATTGCTGCTGACGTCGCCTCTATCATGCGTATGCGCTGTCCCGCCACCAAGCTTCTTCTTGAGCATGTGTGTATGCTCCGCACGCTGTGTCACCGCAACATGTACAGCCTTGTCCTATAGCACCTAAAGTTATTAGGTGATGAACAAATCGCGTCTGGCATGTTCCTGAAGCCTTCAGTCAAGTATGCCCTGGTACTATAAGCTTCGACCTTTCGCAAGCGTGTATGTGGCTGACTTGTCTACGTTTACTCGTTCAGTTATCGTTGGGTAAGACAGACTATACCCTACTAAGTGACCCACATTCATCGGTACGCGCACGGAACGCGAAGGAAGCTTTGTGCTGGAGCTTTTCCACGAGAAACAAGACAAATGCTTATCTACACATAGCTATGGAAATAGACCAACCTCAACACGCAATGCGTGGGGACTGCATTGTGTTTTGCAATGCACCGCAGCTGTCGCTGCGTGCCAGGCTTCTGGCGTGACCAGATCTTGACTGGGGTCAAGGCCCGATATTGTTAGCAATGTGCCTATAATTTGAGAATGCCGCGACAGGCATCGGCCCTCGAGCGCCACAGAGCGCGTGCCCTGCAATTCCGCAAGCTCGGCGACGAAGCCGAACGGGAGAAGCGGGAGAAACGCGCACAGCTGCAGCATAGAATAGAGCGCAAGGCGCTGGAGCATAGGGTGCTCGTGGAGGCCATTGCGTTGGAAAAGGAGCTCGAAGCACGGTCCGTGTTCCTTAACAAGGCGCCGAGCAGAGCAGTGATGGTCGTGCTATGTACGCATCTCCGACGCCTCTACCCCATGCTTTCCATGCAGTCGCTGCAAACTATGTGACCTACTGCGCGCCGAGGCGTGGGGCCTAGGCCACCGTAACTGGCAGGAACGGCGGTGCGGCCAGTGCTGGAAGGAGTATGCGGACGCGCTCGCGCAGCAGCGGCACGGGGCCTCCCCACCACGAACCCAACGCTTCACCACGCCAACAGCAGCAACTCCAAGTACCGGTGGCTCTCATCTGGGCATGCACGACGGCGACTTAGTGAGCGACCTCTTGTTGCCGCTGCTGGGGCAGGCAGTGGCGGAGGGCCGGGTTGATCTGGAGGATGTGCTGGCGGCGGCACGTGCCAGGGACGGGGAGCGTCTGGCGGACTTGATGGACCAGAGGTGCGCAGTAAGCCCGCATCCTGGATTCAGCTTTTCACCTTCGCGGCTCAGGTGTTATCTGATCGGGTATGCACCCAGGGGTGATCATGGAACAGCGGTGC
>VFQN01000602.1_pt1 | contig 65887 bp, 94 predicted proteins | sample 3512371 | NCBI WGS metagenome assembly VFQN01 (sample SAMN10412370, study PRJNA504923) | tailings metagenome | isolation source: Replicate 2 from Balatoc abandoned mine | place: Philippines: Itogon, Benguet | collected 2017-08-28 | reverse complement strand
ATAGTGGGAAGGTCAGAATATACCCGAACCATTGCCCAAATCTACAGGGACACCCTATTTCCACGGGGCGGTTGAAACTGCCAGCCAGGCGGCTAGAATTCCGATGGCGGTGCGCCGCACCCATAGCTCAACTGGATAGAGCATCGGTCTACGGAACCGAAGGTTGAAGGTTCGAATCCTTCTGGGTGTACTAGACTTACGGCGACGACCCCTGTCGCTGGTACAGAATCCGGGTACAGAATCGACACTTCTACCGCGTAGAATCTTCCGGGGCCGCGACGCTCCCCCGGAGACGGCCCAATGGCCCGCATCGCAAGCCCGTGGTTCTGGGAAGAACGTAACAGCTGGTACGTGACGAAGGACGGACAGCGGCACTTCCTCGGCGATCACCCCGCCGAAGCCCCCACCCCGAAGAAGAGCAAAGGAAAGTGGAACGCCCCCGAGGCGATCCGCACCGCGTTCCACGCCGTCATGTCGGCGAAGCCCGCCCCACAATCGTCCCAGAATTCCGTACCCGGTTCCGTACCGGGCCTCAGCCTCGCCGAGCTGTTCGAGAAGTACCTCGACTGGTGCCAGAAGCACCGCGAGCAGCGGACCTACGACGGCTACCTGTGGCACCTCCAGCGGTTCATCGACCACCTGAAGGGCAAGAACACGCCCGCGAGCGAGATGGCGGCGGTTGACCTCCGCCCGTTCCACGTCAACGAATGGCTCGACGCGCACCCGGACTGGGGGCAGACGTACCGCCGAAACGCCATCGCCTCGATCAAGCGCGCGTTCGTGTGGGGCGAGGAGGAAGGCCACCTCGACCGCAACCCGCTCAAGAGCCTGAAGAAGCCGATGGCGAAGAAGCGGGAGAAGTTCATCCGCCCCGAGGACTGGGACAAGATCCGCGACAGCTACAAGCCCGGCGACCCGTTCCGCGAGTTTCTGGAATTCTGCTGGTTCACGGGCTGCCGCCCGCAAGAGGCCCGGCACATCGAGCCGCGGCACGTCCACCTCAACCGGGCGGTGATCGCCATCCCGCCGGCGGAGGCGAAGGGCCGGAAGCAGTGGCGGGTAATCCGGCTCGAGGGGCAGGCGCTGGAGGTCGTCCGAAAGCGGCTACCGAGCGCGAAGGGCAAGCTCTTCGTCAACCGGTACGGGAGGGCGTGGACGAGTTTCGCCCTGAACTGCCGCTTTACCCGTCTGAAGGAGAAGCTCGGCGAGCGGTTCTCGCCATACCTTTTCCGTCATGGCTTCACGCAGAAGATGCTCGTCAGCGGCGTTGACCACCTGACTGTCGCCGCCCTGCTCGGCCACGCCGACGGGACGATGGTGTCGAAGGTCTACTCGCACATGGACCAGGCGGACGACCACCTGCGGGAGGCGCTCCGCAAGGGAGAGAAGCAGGTCGGGTGAGGTGAAATTTGAAGTGTGACGTTTCTGTCTCAAGCGGGCGGGCGGTGATGGAACACCGCCTTCAAGACGAGTAGAACTGTTTGAAGTAGGAGAAGGTATCGAATCATCTGATGGATGTCGCGCGTCCGTCGGGCCGTGCGAATGGGGTGTGCGATGGAAGTTGGAAGAACCGGCCGGAACGACCCGTGTCCGTGCGGCAGCGGGAAGAAATTCAAAAGCTGCTGCCTGCGTCGCGGGGATGGCTTGATGAACTTTAACCCTGATTTGCAGAATCGTTCCGGGTGGGCGGCACCCGAGTTGACCACTCTCGACTTGCGCAGTGGCCAAATCCCTTCCGACGATCCGGAGGCACTCATCCAGGCATTCGCCGAGGAGCACCGCATTCCGAAACCGGCTCCGTCCGACGACGACACACCGGCTCTCGAAAGCGTCCTGCTCAGTCGCAGGGCCATCGAACGCAATTACTGCACACTTCCCGACCACGTTACCGCGAATGATCCGTCCAGCGGGGTGATACGGGTCATGCTGACCCGCGGGTACACCTATCTGGAGTCGGCGTTCACGGCCCTTGTGACCGGGTTCGCCCCGTCAGCCGAGATCCTGTCGCGATCGACCCTTGAAGCATCGTTGAACGTGAGGTTCATCCTGCACTCTCCCCGGGCCGAGCGACCATCGCGCATTGCCCAGTACGTCAACAGCTTCATCGCCCAAGAAAAGAAAGAACTGTCTCGCTGGGAACAGGCCGTCGCGGCCCTCGGAGAGAACGAACAACCCGCTCATCTGGGTGCGATCGCCAAAAAGAAAGAGGGCATTGCGGCGTGGACCCACGTGAGTGCCAGTTTCTATCCAGTCGAGATACTCGATCCGGCAATCATCCAGCAACCCTGGCCAAAGATCGCGGATCGTTTCACGGCGCTGGGCGAAGACATCCACTACCGCGTGCTTTACGCGGCCATGTGCTCGCAGGCACACAACGACGCCGAGGACCTCCTCAACGAAATATTCGTCCGGATAGCGAATGACCCGCAGATCGAGGACCGGATGAGCAAGGAGAATGTGTACTTCGCCCGCAACCTCACCTACCGAGCGGCCGAGTTCATGCTACAAGCCGGGATCGACTACACGTCGGCCTACGGAATGGATCAGGGCAAGGAGGCTTGCGTTGCCGCCATGGATCGTATTCGGGATCGCCAGTTGTTCTTCTTCGACAGGTTCCACATCGCACCGGCGACGTGATGAGCCCGCTCGTGCAAGCGAAAAGTGAACCCGTTTCACACGAATCGCACCTCCTGCCCGCGGTCGGAATCCGCACAGCTAGGCATTGACCTAACCGACCCGCGCGATAAACTTAGGCCCATGCCTAAGCAATCGGCCCAGCTTACGCGCGTGTTCCAAGCCCTCGCGGACCCGACCCGGTTCGCCGTCGTGGAGCGTTTGAGCCAGGGGCCGGCACCGACAAGCGAACTGGCGAAGCCGTTCAAGATGGCCCTGCCGTCGTTCCTCCAGCACCTCGACCTGCTGCAGGGGTGCGGACTGATCCGCTCGACCAAGAAGGGTCGGGTCCGCACCTACGAACTCGCCCCGGACACGCTGAAGGCAGCCGAGGACTGGATCTCGAAGCAGCGAGCCCTTTGGGAGCGCCGCCTCGACCAGTTGGACAACTTCCTGAACGAACTGAAGGAGCAGTCGGAATGAACCCGGAACTCGACCTGTCGTTCGAGCGCGTGGTGGACGTGAAGCCGGAACTGGTGTGGAAGGCGTGGACCACACCCGAGTACCTCGTGAAGTGGTTCACCCCGGCCCCGTGGAAGACGGTCCACGCCGAGGTGGACCTGAAACCCGGCGGCAAATTCCACACGGTCATGGAGTCGCCCGAGGGCAAGCAGTTCCCGAACACCGGGTGCTACCTCGAGGTGGTGCCGAACCGAAAGCTCGTGTGGACGGGCGCGCTGCAGCCGGGCTACCGGCCGACGGACGTGACCCCGGACATGCCGTTCGTGTTCACCGCGATCATTGCGTTGGAGCCGCACGGGAGCGGGACGAAGTACACCGCCACGGTGATGCACAGCAACGCGGACGGCCGGGCGAAGCACGAGGCGATGGGCTTCAAGGATGGATGGGGGAAGGCGCTCGACCAGCTCGTGGCGCTGGCGAAGACGATGTGATTGCCGGGGTGAGGCAGGACTCAACGCTCTTGGGCGGGGTCTTCCGCCCGCGCCGCGTGCCGGGGCCAATTACCGCAGGACCATGCTGAACGCTCACCCCCGCCCCGCCACAGCACTGGCAAGGCCACCACTCCCATGACTTCGTGAACAGCAGGCAACCACTGCCGTTGCAGATGTGGCAAATCATGCAACGGCCCCTTTCTTCCGATCCAGATACCGCTCGATGAGCTTCCGCAGGTGGCTGGTGTCGCTCTCCCGGACCTCGACCCCGAGGTGTGGATCGACGATGTGCTGCGCCTCGGAAGCCTTGATGCCGAGCACGTCCATCATCGGCGGGTCGCTCCCGTCGTCGGTCACGAGGAAGAATGCGGTGACGGGGTTCTGCTGCCCCTCGCGGTCCAGCCGCCAGATGCACTGCTGGTGGATGCCCGGCGACCAGTCCAGTTCGCCGAAGATGCCGGTGGCGCAGCGGTGCTGCAGACCGTCCACCCCGGCCCCGCTCCGAAGCGACATGATGAGGAGGTCGGTCTCGCCGTTCAGGAAGCGGGTCTTCGCCGCCTCCTTCTGGCTGGCGGTCTCGCTGCCCGTGTACATCGCAGGGTTCAGGTCGGCCAGTTCGGCGTTCCAGATGTCGTACACGTCGCGGTGCCACCCCCACAGAACCACCGCCTCCCCGGCCTCGACCATCATCCGGGCAACTGCAGCAACGGTCTTCGCCTTCGCCACGCCGGTCGTCTGCCGCATCATGATGTCGAGTTCGCGGGCAGCGTTCCCACGCTCGACGAAGGTGGCCGTGGTCGCCTTGATCGCCAACGCGCGTGCCAGATCCTCCACCGCCGCGACCGCCTTCTCGTCATAGTCGATGTGCTCGACGACGCGGGACACCTTCGGGAGTTGCTGGCCGACATCCGCCTTCAGGCGGCGGAGCATGACGTACTGCTCACGGAGGTAGGTGCCGAGGGCCTTCGGGTCCTTGATCCGGTACTTACCGTTGCCGACCGCGTCGCACCACTCCCGCTCGAACTCCGGCCAGTGGCCGAGGGCCGTGTCGTCGATGAACTGCATGATGTGCCACATCTCGTCGCCGTAGTTGTAAATCGGTGTGGCGGTCAGCCCGAGGTGGTACGCGGTGTTCGCGGAAAGCACCTTGCACGCGGCCCCTTTGCCGTGCCCGCCCCGGTGCGGAGTGACTGGGGCTCGTCGTAAGTGACCGACTTGAAGAACCCGGTGGCGAAGACGTCGGACCACCCGGCCACCTGGCTGATGCGGAACACGTACACGTCGGCGGGCGGCAGGTCGTAGGGCGTGCCCTTCTTGATCAGGTGGACGCGAAGGTGCGTGAACGCTTCGATCTTCTCCCTCCACTGGCGCTGCATGTGGGCATCGCAGACGACGGCGGCGGGCAGCGCGGAAGGCTCGGTAACCAGAAAACCGGCGGCGGTGTACGTCTTGCCGAGGCCGCCCTCGTCGCCGAGGAGCAACCGCCCGCGCCGTCGGAGCACCTCGATGGCCTGCCACTGGTAAAGTCGAAGTTGCTGGCCCTCGCGCAGCGTAACGTCGAGGGACGGCGCGAAGTCGGGCATCAGGATTCGTTCCATCTCAGCCTGACGCTGGAGAAAGGACCGGTGCCCCACTGCAAGTTCAGTCCGGTCAGCTTCGGAGATGTCCAGCGGGTATCGCTGCATGAACCAGTCGAGGTCGGTGTCCGTCACGAGGCTGTGCGGGAGGCGGTACGGCGGAACCGCGGCTTTGGGAATGCTCGGGAAGAGATGCTTCAGGCGGATCGAGACGTGCGGTTCGGCGCGGGCGATGATCCACTGGGTGCCGTCATCGGAGAGCGAGACGCTGCCGAAGGTCCTCATAGCCAGCCTTCACCCAGCTTCACGAAGTACGCGTCCTTGCCTTCGATCTGTGCCGGAAGGCCCATGCTCAGGCTGGACGCCAGCACGAGCGCCGTCACGGACGGATGCTTTGCGTAGCGGCACAACTGGCGGTAAACGGCCTTTTTCCGTGCCCCCGGTAGCTTCACCTCGATAGCGAGGCCATCGGAGAAGAAGTCCACAATGTCAGCGGCGGACAGACGCACTTCGCGCTCGAAGCGTATACAGGCCTGGGTGAGAACCGTGGCGATGTCGTCTTGAGCCCGCTTTTCGTTGGAGAGGTCGATCTTGGCAGCACGCAGAATGCCGAGGATCGAGGCGATGTGGGAGTTATTTGAAACGGCGGTCATCCGGCGGCCTTCAGCTTCCTCCTCGCCTCGACGCAAGCGGCGAGGAGGGCTTGGCACAGGTCGCCGCTCTGGATGGTCTCCAAGGAAATCGGCGTCGCCGCCTGCACCTCCCATTCGCCGGGGATGTAGCCGTAGTAACCGATCTCGACGGCTGTGTCGTTCTCGTCGCACCACCCCCGCACCGCGTCCATGACGGCGTTCAGGTCGGTGAAGCTCAACAGCTTATTCGGGCGTTCGGGGTGGCAATAGACGTAAATGCCGATGCCGTCTTCGCGGACATCCTCCCACCCGAGGCACTCGCGGCAGAAGTCGAGGGCGATATGGGCGAGCGGGGTCATCCGGCTGCCCTCGCCTTGCCGGAACTTTTCCCCTTCGTCTTGCCATCGCCGCATTTCCAGCATTCAAAGAACGGGTTGTAGTGATTCACGCCAGTGCCACCACACTTCTCGCAGTCGTCTGCTTGCCCGATGTGAAGACGCCCACCGAACCAGTAATCACCCATCTTGGCCCAAGCTGGCGTGTGGAAGTAAGCGCGGGGGTATGGCTCTCCGTCGTACTCCACCCGATACCGCCCCTCGGAAAAGGAAAGCCGGTGTCCGTACTGCGGAAGCCACGGGTGATACCTGAGCACATCCTTTCGCATCGCCTCTTCCGCCGACAGGGCGGTGTGCGTGTTCATGGTCCAACCGAAGTGGTGGTGCTGGTGGACGACGACGTAGGTCGCCAACGAAGGGCTTGCGCCCAGAATAGAATCAGTCATAATCGGACCTCCATGTGACAGTGGGCCGACCCTAGCACGAACGCTCGCAAGGCGCAAGAGCCGGGGTCGCGTGTCACGACGCCCCCAACCTTCTCGCAAGAAGAAACCCCGGCACGGGGCCGGGGTCGATGGGCGATGGGTTGTCACCAGAACAGTCGAGTGATAACGTGGGCGGCCACGACCGCCATCAGCACCCTCATCCAACACGGAGTCGGCTTGAGGAGCGGCATCCGATGCCGGAAGGGATCAAATGATCGATAAGCCACAGATCACCTAGCTTGTATGGGTGCAGGCGCAATGCGGGCCGTAACCCGCATAGGCTTCGTGTCGTGCCGTCCGTTTCGAATCGCCCGGACGATGGGTTGCTGTCAGGCCGGGTCTGCTTTCTGCTTTTCCGGCTCAGGCTTGTGCTCCTGCTCCGGCTCGTCCTCTTCGATCACCAGTTCGGTCCACTGCTCCGGCTCCTCCTGCGCGCGCCGCGCCCGCCACTCCTGCAGGCCCTCGATCACGGCGGGCACGATCGCCGCAGTGTAAAACGGCGAGCAGAACTCTAGTAAGGCGATCATGAGGAAGCAGTCGCGCCAGAACTCGCGGGACCACATCCCTGAGACGGGCGCGATCTGAAGCGAAATCCCGTATACCAAGCCGAAGCTCAGATAAAAAAGCAGAACCTTCTGCCATCCCTTCATTTCTATACCTCCGGTTACTGGTTAACTCACCTTCAAGTGGCGGAATGCCACCTTCGGCTTCTTCACAGCCGGGACCGGGACGGCCTTCTCCACCCGTTGCCGGGCGAGGAAGGCGTCCAAGTCTTCGACCTTTATCTTGATCGCGCCGCGCTTGCCCGGCGCGCCTAAGCGGTAATGTGCGAGGCCACCAGACGCCACCCACGCCCGAACGATGGACTCGGACACCGTGGCGTGGGCAGCGGCTTGCTTGACACTCAACATCGCATCACCCCTGACACCGGCTCCTCCCGGTTGACACTTTGACAGTTTGACACTTTCCCGCCGTGTCACTGGATCTCCGCCAGACGGCGGTAGAACGCCCGCTCCGACTTCCCCGTACGTGAGGTCCAGGCCTGCACCCGGTCCTCTCGCCTCGGAAACTCGGACACGATCTCCCGGACGACGGCGTGCTCGTCCTCCTTCCGCTCCGCCCTCGACGGCCTGCCGGGCTCACCGGGGACAGCCGACAGGTGCTCCTCGACCGAAGCGGTGACCAGGTCACGCCAGTCGGATTCCGCCTCGCCGTCCTTCCACTGTTGGAAGTCCGGCAGCGCCTTGTCCATGAACAGACGTAGGTCGAACCTGGCGCCGACCCGAAGAAGTTCCCCAATCAGGTGCCCGGCCACCTCGCGGGCCTCGCCGGGCGTGATCGACGGATGGCTGGCGGGCCACCCGCGGTCGGCGAGAGACAGCATGAGCGCCCCGAGCTGGGCGTCGGACGGGTCGTAGTTCAGCGTGTGGACCCGGCTCTTGAACGCCCCGAGCAGGTCGTCGTCGTGCAACTCCCGATTCGTGATGCAGATGATCCCGCCCCGGAACGCGGTCGTCAGCGTCTCCCCCTGCCGGCGGTACTTCACCACCCGGCTCCGGTCCCGGCCGGTGGGGTGCTCGAGCGCCGACAGAAGGATCTGCAGGGCGATGTCGCTGCGAAAGATGGTGACCAGGTCGTCGAGGACGATCACCTCGTCCGGGTGCTCGCGGATGAGCTCGAACAGCCCGACCGGAGTCAGGTGCCCGCGTTGGTACGCGTAGGGCTCGCGGATTTCTTGATCCAGAACGTCACGCACCGTGTGCGTCTTCGCCGTCCCCGGCCGCCCGAACAGATAGAGCCCGGTGGCGTACTGCTTCGCGACGGCCCGCACGTAGTCGCGGACCACCGCCTGCCGGCGGCGAAGCTCGTCGAGCAGTGTGTTGCGGCGTTCGCTGATCGCATCAAAGGTCAGGTTGGCGGTCATGCGATATCCCCCGTTGCGGCGGCAGCGCCCACACGGGCCCGCTGCACGGCCGCAGGCGGCTCGTCGTCCGGCACGCTGTAGCTCGGGCGCGAGTAGTCCATGTCGGCGACCAGCACCTTGTCGTAGTCATCCAGCCCTTGCATGTCGTCGATGTGCGGCATGCTTGCCCCTCCAAAGAACCCCCGCCCGGAGGCGGGGGAACGTGCCTCACGGCGAGTTACTTCTTGATCTTGCCGATGATCCAGCCGACGATCCCCTCGCGCGCCGCCTCGGTGGCCTTGCCGTCCTTGTCAACCTTCTTCACCACCTTCACCGCCGTCCGCTTCATGGCCTCAGCCCCGAGCAGCATGAGGATGAGAAGCACCATCACCGCGTCAAAGCTCGGCGCCTTGAAGGGGTTAAAGTCTGCGAACAACACGACGCTCTCCTTGTAAAAACTGGGCGATATGATTAAGGCTGCGGTGACACACCGCAGCCGTGGCTGTTACATCTCCCGGCCGCCTCGCTCCTTCTCCTGTTGAGCCTCCTGCTGGACCTCCGGCGTCTTGGGAGCCTCGACCTCGGACACGTCCTGCTGGTCCTTTTCGCGGCCCCAGCCGTACATGACGTGCCCGGAGCCGGTGAACAGCACCGAGGCCGCCTCGTCTCGACCGTGGTTGAACATCGGGGCTGCGGCGTCCCACACCTTGCCCATCGCACCCGCGAACTCCGACACTCCGATAGCCACCCCGGTGAGCGCCGCCTCTACCGGCCCCATCGACTTCTCAGGCTGCTCTTGCTTCTCGCGCATCGCACCCTCCGTTACGGGTTCAGGATCGCCGCCGTGACCATCACGGCGAGTATCATCACCGCCAGGAACAGGCTCGCCGTGTCCGCCAGCACCTTCACCGGACCAAGGCCGGAGCCGGGGAAAAAATCGTTCTCGTAGTACCGGGACAACCGCGTCGCGAGGGGGGGCACGCCGGGGTGGAAGGTGAACGCGACGCGCGCGTCAGTCTGGATGACCTCATTGGGCTGCAGGAGGCGGCGCGCGGCCTGATTCCAACTCCAGCTCCGGTTGTCGGAGACGCCGGAAGTGGGGCCGTCCTTGTTCTTGCTGTAGCTGGTCCCCTCGGAATAGCCGCCGCTCGAAACCACCTGCGTGAAGTCGCCCATCCGCTCGCTGACGTACTTCGCCGTGTCGAGGTCTTGGACGGCGAAGAACACCTGTGTCGTGTTCGACAGAACCACGCCGTCCTGCCCCTCCGGGTAGCATTTCTTGAGCTGGGCCATGCTCTGATAGATCAGCAAGAGCTTGATCGAATAGCCCCGCCCGATCGTCAACATGTCATCTATGGCTTCCATTTTTCCGAGTGAAGCCGCCTCATCGAGCACAACATTCAGCGGCCTTCCGCCCACACCCTTCGCCACCCTCGCCCGCATGAAGGCGGTGACCCAGAGCCGCATGAGCCCGGCGTGGCTGCGCATGTAGTGCGGGGGCAGGATCAGGTAACCGGAGAAGCCCTTGTCGAGGTCGTTAAGGCTGAACCCAGTCGTGGCGAGCGTGCTCTCAACCACTGCGGGAGTGGTCAGGAAGCTCAGGTGGCGGCTCGCCGTGCTGAGAATCCCGTCCAGCTCCTTGTCCCGGTGGAGGGCCATCTCCTCGCCGATCTGCGCGAGCAGGCCGTTGTGCCTCTTCGACTCACGCAGCGCCGCGATGGCGTCGTCCCTGAACTTCCTGCTCGCCAGCGTCCGCGCCACGTCCTGTAGGCTCCGCATGCCCGGCGGTTGGTAGTTGACCACAGCGAGGATGACGCCGGTGATTTCCTTCTGCGCGCTGTCGTTCCAGTGCGGCTCCTTCTCGCCCGGCTGCCTGACCACGATGGCCTCGGCGATGGCCTTCGCCTGGTCGAAAGACTCCGGGTCGTCCGGGTCGATCGTGTCCAGGACGTTGAAGGTGGCGGGCGTCTTGGTCACGACGCCGAACGGATCGAGCAAGGCCACCTTCTGACCGAGCACCTTCTGCCGGTACGCGGCGGTGATGGTCGCGTTCTCGCCCTTCACGTCCACGACCAGCATGTTCTCCGGCGAGCTGAGCAGGAACGGCTCGACGATGGAGACGTTCTTGCCCGCCCCGCTGGGAGCGAAGACGGCGGTGTGCACGGCGTTCGTGAGCCTGACGAGGTGGCGAGGCGCCTTGCGCTGAAACGATGCCAAGCACTTCTGGACGGCGTCACGAGCGGAGAGTTGTCGGTCGAACAGGGCCTTAAGCCCTTCCCACTTGCTGACCTTCCCGGTCGCGTGACCGAGGATGATCCCATGCCCATCGAGCAAGTGGGGGATATCCTTGATCTCTGCCCACCGTGCCGTGCCGTGGCTGGTCCACTGCTCCTTCTGGCGCAGCGCGATAACCACCCCGGCGGCGAGCACCGCCAGCCCGAAGATCGGGAACTTGATCGACACCACGACGAGCGTGTACGCCAACCCGAGCATCGTGGCGATCAGGACATATCGAATCGTTGACATTGGAAACCAGTGTGGTTAATGATGCGGAGAGGTTTTTGCCTCACCCCCGAACTGGACCGCCCGACCCAATCGGGCGGTATTTTGTCAGTTCCTCGAAGGCTTCATCCGCCGATACATGCGGTCCGCCTTCTCCTCGTAGCTGAGCAGCATTCCCTTCGCGGCCTCCACGAACATCGCGAAGGCTTCCTTCTGCTCCTCCTCCCGCAGGCACGGCGCGACCATCTCAAGGATGGCTTTGCCCAGCGCCATGGCGTGGTCGGTGATTAATGACTGACTGATCACGTTTGAGCCTTGTGTTGAGGGCGAAAGAAAGGGGGCGTCCGTGCCCCCGGACGTGATTACTCTTCCTCCTTCTTCTTCCAAAACTTCAGGTACAGGCAGTACAGCCCGAGCAGGATGCCAAGCACTTCCACGGTCTTCTCCTTCAGGTAAGGGGCGATGTAATGGGCGATTGATGTCAAGCCGTCACTTGCTGCCTGCCTTCGCCCTGTCCTCCATCACCTTTGCAAGCGTCTTAACATCGAGGTGGTCCTTGTCCGCCTTCTTCACCGCCTCGCGGGCCGCGTCGAGGATTTCCAGCAGCCCGGCGGTATCGACTTCACCGGAGGCAGACACCGCCACCACGGCCCCGTCCGGGAGCGGGAGCTTCACGCGAGACAGCCTCACCTCGACTTTGGTGTGCGCCTTTGCGACGGGCTTTCGCGCAGCCTTCACCATCTCCTCGCCAGTGGCCCCGGAGAGCTTCTTGGCGAGTAGTTCGGCGTGCTGGCTGGCGGGGGCGCGGGAGGCGAGGTAGCAGTCAGAGATGGTGGCGTCCCCGGCCTTCAGCGCGGCCTGCCACTCGGCGGAGAGCTTTGAAGGGCTGAGAAGCTTCGAGATCGACGCCTCGGACAAACCGAGGTGCTGGGCGAGCGTCTGCTGGGTCCACGACGGATTCGCGCACAGGATTTCCGTGCATGCGATCCACTTCTCGAACCCGCCGAGGTCCGAGCGGACGATGTTTTCCGAGAGCTGGATCAGCCGGACTTCCGTGTCCGAGAGCATCCGATCCGTTACGATGACCGGGACGGATTCGAGGCCGGCGGCAATCGCCGCCCAGAGGCGACGATGGCCCGCGATCAGCTCGGAGGAGTGATTCACGAGCAGCGACTGGAGGACGCCGAACTGCTTGACCGAGGCCAGCAGCTCGACCTGCTCGAGCGCGTCCGGGTCGATCGAGCGGCGGACGTTCGACTTGACCTTGATGTCCTTGGGGGACATCCTTTTCGACTGCGACTGCACTACCATGGCTGCCCTCCACGTTTTTCTTCCCACCACGATCGAATCATAAGTCGTTGGCCACGTGGGAGATCGGCAAGACGGGGGCAGGCAGTCGGCAACGTACCAGCAAGATGACATGTTCGGGGTAGATAAATGGGCGCCCGTTCAGTAGAGCCTGACAAGGACCGAATCCGCTCCCTCCGCCAGGAGCGGGGCTGGACCGCCGAGGCACTGGCCAAGAAGGCGGGCTGCGCGGTTCGCAGCGTGGGGAACGCCGAGGCGGGCAAACGGATCGAGCTGCGGACGCTGAATGAGATCGCTGGGGCGCTGGGGGTAAAGCCTGCCGAGTTGATGAAGGTGGAGGCAGGATCGGGGGCCAAGCCCGAGGCCAAGCTCACGCCGCAGATCGTGCTATCCGGAAGCGATGCGGCGAACGTCGCCTTGCTGGCGGAGTTGATCGCCAAGACGATTCAGGCCACCGGGGAGATCACGATCAAGCTCGTGAAGGAGGGGAGTGTGATCGTCACACTGGAGATGATCGAAGCCGACGTGCTGCGCCTCGCCTCGCTCTTTCACGACTTCCGCGAGCACGCCCGGTCCGCGATTGCCGCGACGCCTGAAGGCAAGGCATACTTCAGCGGCAGCAATCCCCAGGAACTCGACCTCAGCAAGGTCGAGTCGATGCTCGCGCTGGTTGACCGGGTCCGAGAGCTTCGCCTGGTCGCGGAGCCAGACGCGCAGGACGCGGCACCTGCTGCAAGCCCGCCCCCGCCGCCCGAACCGCCTCGACGCAATCCGGATATCGACCTGACGCCCCTGTTCAGGGCGCTCGCGAAAAGGGGGCCTGAAGCACTCAAGGATTTCGACAAGGAGATAGTCGAGGAGTACCAGAGACGGCACGGGAAACCGGCGAAGCCTGACGAGCCGACATCGAACCCCTGACGCCCTCACTACTTCGTGGTCCTGTTCCCCCGCAGGGCCTTACTCCAGCACTTCTGAAGCAGCCGCCGTCCCGTGCAAGGGTCGAGATGAACGGCTGCGCCGCCCTTGCACGGCCCGTCTATGGCCGCTTCCTTTCAGTGCCGTAAGGCCCCGATGAACGGGGCCCGCAACTGAAAGGAGAATCACATGAAATTAACGTTCGAGCAGATCAAGTATCACAGAAACGGCGTGTGCGGCGCGCCGTTCCACGTCATCAGGTTCACGGATGCCGCGGAGGGCAACATGCTGGGCATTGTGTTCGAATCACCCCACCACGTCGCTGTCTTCAATCGCGACAAGCTCGCGACCGGCGACATCGGCTTCGGAAGCAACTCGTGGCGCGGGGATCGCTACGAGCCGCATCTGCGAGCCGCGATCAAGAGTTTGGAAGCGGAAAGGGTGTAACCATGCGTGCGACGATCAACCCCTTCTTCGCCGAACGCGTGGCGATTCCCTCGACCGCCACTCCCACGAAACCTCGTCGAGACCCGACCCAGTGGGCCAAGTTGCCCCTGGCACCGGTCAACGGCAGCCCGGTCCCCCACCTGACGAGCCTCTACCATTCGGCGGAGGCCGGGAATTACGGTAGCCGTTCGTACCCCGGCAACTGCGGCGGCAACCTGATCAAGGACCTGATCCGCTTCTACGGCGCGCGGAGCGTGTTCGATCCCATGACCGGGTCGGGGACGTGCCGCGACGTGTGCAAGGAAATCGGCGTCTACTGCTACTCCAGCGACCTGCACGAGGGCAAGGACGCCTGCGAAGGCCAGCAATTCCCCCGCGCGTGCTTCGAGTTCGCTTGGGCTCACCCGCCCTACTGGCGGCAGAAGCTGTACACCACCGACCCCCGTTGCCTGTCTCGCTCGCCGACGTTGGAGGACTTTCTCGCCCGCTACCGGCTCCTGATCCAGAACCTCGCCGGGGCAGTCGTTCCCGGGGGCAAGGTCGCCATCCTGATGGGCGACTACTCCGACCGAGAGGCCGGGTACGTGCCGCTGGTCTACTGGACGAAACACCTTGCCTTCCAGTACGGCCTGCGGCAGTGTGCGACCGACATCATACGGTTCAGCCACGGGGCCAGCAGCTCGCGGAAGACGTATCGCAGCAGCTTCATTCCCGGGTTGCACGACGTATGCGTCATCTTCGAGAGGACCGACCCATGACCGACGACCCCATCTGGGATGAGCTGTTCCATGCCGTGGCCTTTGCTGCCTTTGTGCAGCAGGCCCGGCTGGAAGGCGGCTGGCCTGACCAAGCGAAGACGAAGCAACGGGCCTATCAGCTTTTCGAGGAGCAGAAGAAGAAGGTCTGATGTACCAGCCGCTTGACACCATCACCCACCTCTGGCAGAGTCGAATCGCTGCGGCGGCTCCCTTTGGAGTTCGGCTCGTTAGCGGGCGAACGCCTGCCGACAGGTTCGAGTGACGCGGGGTAATCCCGCCCGCAGAAGTTGTAGCCGGGGCTACTGTCGTCAGCGATGGCGCAGCGGTTTCTGCAGGAGAAGCCAACGGCCCCGGCATCACACCTCCTTGACACATCCGATTGAATCTGCCACTCCTTTCGCGCCTCTACCGTTCGTTGCGGCGGTAGGGGTTTAACGCAACGAAAGGACCCCCCATGGCACGACGCAAGAAGGCTGAAGCAGCCGTAACCGACGATACCCCAATCCCCGAAGAAACCGTCACCGAGCCGAAGGCCGCGCCGGAATCACCTCCCGTCGAACCCAAGCCCGATATTTTCGACGAGCAGATCGCCCTCCGCCAGCAAGAAGCCGCGAAGGCAATCGTGCAGGACGTTGCCGACGCGACGAAGTTGCCCGAGTCGGAACCCCTCGCCAACGGATTCGCCGCGAAGCACGCCCCCGGTCACATCGCCAACCCGAGCAGCAAGCGCCGCGAGAGCCACGTCGCTGCAGTGCGCAAGCTTCCCGGCACCTTGACGGTGATGGCTGGCGACCTCGCCGTCCGCCTCATCGACGCGGGCGATAACCGCATGGGCATCGGCATCCGCGTGGAAGCCCCGGAAGGCCGCAAGCTGACCGAGGACGAGATTGCGATCATACGCAAGCACGTCAAGGGCGAGGAAGGCGAGCAGACGGGGTTTACGTGGGACCGCGATAACCAGATGTGGCACAAGCACATCGTCCGCGAGAACGAGTTCGAGGACCAGGTGCCGCCGAGCCGCCCGGTCGCCATCCGCTTGGATGCCGAACGCCGTGTCGAGCAACTCGCCGAGGCGCTCCGCCAACACTCCGCCGATCCGGCTGGCTACGTGGAGATGATCCGCCAGCGGCGCGAGCAGGCTGCAGAAGCCGGACGCATACCGGACTAACCCGATATCGGAATCACGATAACGGCAGAAGCCCCGCTCCGGCGGGGTTTTCTGTTAGAATCGCCGCACAGGAGGAACGCCATGATCGAGCGCGGCACGGTCTACTGGGGCGAAGCCTTCGGTGGGAAGAAGCGGGAGGCACGGGACATCACCATCCGGCTGGTCCGCGAGGCCCAGTTCGAAGCGGCAATCACCATCGACTGCACCCTGAAGCGGGGCCGGAATCCGTCGCGGCTCACGCTGACCGCTGGCTGGATGGTGATTCTCGAAGGCTGGGGGCACCCGAACCAGCCGGGAACTTACGGACCGGGCGTGCCGCTCGTGGGCGATCCGACGACCGTCGTCCACGCACAGAACTACCAGATCGGCGACCCGAGGTGGCTCGCAGACTTCAGCACGTTTCTGGATGAGTACGTTGCCCGGACGGGGGCGGTGATCGCAGCGGACTTCCGCGCGCACGATTTCAAGGAGAGGGTGTATCCCCGCGGTCGGTAAGGAATGCTGCGGAACGCTAAGGAACGGCCCCCGAGCCTTGCGGCATCGGGGACCATCCTTCACGTCCAGCAAACGCGACACGTCGCGCACGTCGTGCCCTTCTCCTTCCCCGCAGGGGTTTCGGCGGGGCACACGTTCGCCATCGGCAGTGGCGACTTCCGAAGCGGTCGGTCGAGAAACACCAGATCGGCATCCTCGCACCCGTCCTCTTCTTCCGTCTGCATCCACGCCACCCGCGCGCCTTCCGGCACATCGGGCGGGTATCCGGCTTCCGCATCCGCGCTCAGCCAAACCTTGCAGTTCGACAAGGCGCTGATGTCCCGCAGCACGGGGAGGATCGTCGGAACACGCCACGACCGGGTGTAGAACCAGAACGTGCAGTGCTCCGAGCGGCGGATGATGTCGAGCATCTTCCGCGCGTAGCCGGGGCTGTAGACGTCGCCACTGACGTGCCACCGCATCAGGATCACTCCCTTGCGGTAGAGTTCGCGGACCATGCGGTCAGCGAAGTTGTCGCGCTTGGACTGGGCGTAGTTCCACGCAAGCCGTTCTTGGACTTGCGGGAACGCGAACCGGCCTCGGCGCGCGTAACAGCAGCGGGTGCAGAGCGACGAGCGACCGGGACAGGTGGTGACGGCGGGGATGTCGAAGTGCCAGACTCCAGCCGAAAGCTTTTCATTACCAGCGGTAAGCAGACCTCGGATGGTTTCCACGGGGGATGTCCACTCGGGGGTAGCCCATTCTGGCTTCGAACGCTCGAAGACAGGCAGGGTGAAACCCGGCGAGTTGGCACACAGTTTGGAGCTTCGCGCAAGCGAAAGAAGTGCTGGACATGAAACGGGCGTTGCGCTAGGGTCCGTGCTCGACGACGAGGAAACAGAAAGGACGAAATCATGCCGTATGTAAGCGTTCACGTGGATGCCGAGGACGTGCTCGGGGACCTGACAGATGAGCAACTGCGGGACGAGCTAAACCGCCGCGCCGCACGAAAGCAGGGTGGGGGTGGGTATTCGGCGGACTACACGATCCCTCGTGGTGCAGCGAGGCACGCCTTAAACGAATCATCCGATATGCTTCGCAAGCAAGGCCGAAACGATTTGGCCTTCAAACTGGAGGAGGTCCGCGAAGACTATGTCGAGCCGTAAATCAATCAATGATAGTGCTAGCTGCGATACTTGCCGCCAACCGCTCAAGCCTATCGATCCACCGCAGCCGCACCGCCGCTTCTGCTCCGCTGCGTGCAGGCTCAAGGCGTGGCGGAAGAAAAACAAACTTGAGGCAACAACCAAGGAGGGTAAATGACGAAACCGAAAGCCGACCCATACGGACTCAAGCACAGGGGGTTTCACGCAAAGATTAGCGCGAAGTGGATACCAGTTCTACGGCACTTCATGAGCGACTTCGAGAACACCTTCTCACCGCGTACCCACGGTCTGCACATCCAGCCGCATCCCGAAGGCGGCGTCACTGTGATGGCTACGAACGGCAAGATGATGGCCATCGTGCGTGATGAGGCTGGTTCGTCAACTAAAGCCGTTCGGGTCGCCATATCGAAAGACACGGCAGATGCCTGTGAACCGCCGAGGCTTCCTTGCCTTTGGAGCGAAGGCGAGTGGCTGCCCCCGCCCGAAGTCCCCGCATGGATGTCACCGAAGTGGCTGCGTCTCATGGACGCGGCTGTTTGGGTGGAACCGGATGCGCCTGATGCCCCGGGCCTCTTGCACTCCGAGATGATCGAGGAAGGCAGCGTTTATCGCACCGGGCAGGAATATCGTATACTCGACGACAAACCGCTGCCGTGGATGAGATGCCTCCCCGACATGACGGCGCACCAGATCGAACCGCTCGTCATCAGCCCCATCTACCTCGGTCAAATCTGCTTGGCGGCCAACAGCGCCGGAGCAAAGAGCATCCGTGTAAAGGGGACCGGGATCGACAAGCCCGTCTCGGTGGAGTTCGTAGGAGTGCCCGAAATCACCGTGGTGTTGATGCCGATCCTTGATCGCCTCGACAAGAAGTCAGAAAGCTAACTGGAAGCCCATAGGGCAAGGAGGAGTATGAAGAACATGTTGGAAGCTGCGGTGGGATTGGCTCTCGAAAAGTTGCGGTATCAGGAGCACTTCTTCCACTGTGGCAGTCGCCCTTCGCTGCCTCACCGGAACAAGTTCACCGGCGCGCGGAAGATTCAGCGTGCTGCAAAGAAACGTCGCAACCGCATGCGGGGTCGGTCATGAGCGCCGCCTTGAACGACAAGCAACCCATCCGCTTCCAGCCCGGCACCGTCGTCGCCACCGTCGGCGCGCTCCAGGTCGCGGACAACCACGCCATCCTCGAACTGCTCCGCCGCCACCTCTCCGGTGACTGGGGCGACCTGTCCGAGGAAGACAAGAAGGCGAACGAACACGCCGTGCAGCACGGGGAGCGCATCCTGTCGAGCTACCGCGTGAAGGGCGAAAAGCTCTGGGTGCTGACTGAAGCTGACCGCAGCGCGACGACAGTGCTGACGCCGGGGGAGTATTAACCATGGCAACCGATTCCAAAACTGTGCTGACACTGCAGGATTGCCTCATGGGAGCGCTCCAAGCGTTGCTTCGTGGCGACATCGAAGAACGTGATAAGCTGTGTGCGATGGCAGATCGCACCTTCCAGCAGCACGGGAATCAGCCGTTGGCGGGGGATACACCAGTGGTGCTGGGGAAAGAGGGAACGCAATGACCCCCGACCTCCTCATCTGCTGGTACGCGCTCGGCTGGGTGGCTTGCGGGGTTGATGTCGCGTTGAGCGCACAGCACGAACGCAACCCTGTCGCAAGGCTTTTGCTCCTCGGTCCGATCATGCTGGCGATCTTTCCGTTTGCCGTTCTCGGGGCCGCATTTCTGCGCCTCCAGCCGAAGTTCGACACCTCCAAGCAGTACCTGTGGAGGAAGCGGTGAGGCCATGAATGGACGAGCAGAAAAAGAGTGCAGATCCTGCGTCCACTACCAACCAGATGATCGACCGGGAGATTGGGGAGCGTGTGGCCTCGGCGTCCGCGATGGTCGGACATCCGGACGCTACATCTGCGGAAGCTATGACTCCGGTGGAGATGGCGATCATCAGCATGGACCGAGATCTGCAGAACGTCCTGCACCACTGCCAGCACCTTCGGAGGCAGGCAGAATTCTTCGAGACTTTCGCGTGCGCTATTAAAGCCGATATGGACGAGTTGAGGAAAGCAATGAAAGCAGAAAAGTTATGACCGCCTCGCTGATCGAGAAGCTCACCGCGTTAACGCGAGTAAGCCGTTGCCGTCCGCGCCGCTGGGTGCCGATTGAAGATGTGCTTGCCATCGTCCGCGAGCATGAGGCCGGACGCACCCTACCGGAGATCAACCTCGACCAGTGGGTTCGGATTCTGGATGACGCAATGGCGTATCGGGCGGGGCGAGTCGCAGCAGCAACCGCTGCAGAATCTTCGCTCCCCAGCGAAGCGTACCGGATGCCTGACGGAAGGCCGATCTTCGGCGAAGGTAGCCCGCACGGTATCGGCGAACATCTGGATCGCCTCGCTGCCGACCACACGGTCAGCGAAGCCTACCGGAAGGTGGAGGAGGCGTTGCAGTACCTACGCACAACATCAACTTGGAAACGGCAAGCCGCTCTTTGCGACGAAGCCCTCGCCGCCCTCCCTGCGCTGAAGCCTGCCGCTGCACCAGCCACGGAACAGCCGGTCGATATGTCGGCTCTCTTCCTCGCTGGGCGGCAGATAGGGATTGACGTAACAAGCGAAGAAAACCGCCTATTCGCGCTGCTTGTCGAACGGTACGAAGCCGCCAAAGCACCAGCTACGGAACAGCCGGTTCAGAAACCGCTTGTTATTGAGTCGCAGCACGACAAGCCATCGCCGCCATTCTTGCCTCGGGAACCGCACTCATTATCTGGCGATACTCGCTGTTCCGATTGCCCATGCCGATACGGCATCCATTGCCACAGCGCACCCGAGCGGGAAGCGAGTGCGCTGACTGAGGCTGAGAAGGAACACGCGGTGTACCTCATCGCGGAGAAACAAGCAAACGGCTGGGAGTACGGCACACACCCGCGAGAGAAGGCCCGAATCGTCCTCTCCGCCCTGCTCGAACGCTTCCACCTGACGAGGAAGCCGTGACGGCGGCCAGGATGGCCCGGCAGAGCCAAGTGCCGATTAGCTCGAAATCATCGAGTTCAGCTCTTTGAAGATCACCTCGAACCTATCGAGCATCGCGTCCACTTCAGGCAGCTCCTTCAGTAGCTGAACCTGGTTCTCGCAAAAATACCGGGACGGGGCGTAGTGATCGAATTCTGGGATTGGCGCTTTGACCGTGCGGAAATGCGCCTCGGCCGCCTTCAGGATACGCGGCACCGGTGCGGCGGGGACCGGCATCAGGTCCGACCCCGTTACCCCATACGCCCTGTTCACCAGCTCGACGTAGTTCTTCATCCCGAGGATGTCCTCGATGTCAGCTTCCGGCTGCCCGGCGTACCGTTCGAAGGTCAGCACTCGACCCGCTTTGAGGATGTCCGACTTCCGCAGGTCTTCGACCGCTTTCCTGTCGCTTTTCGCGTAGTCCAGGAGCGCCACGATGTTCATTGTGTTGCCGCTGAAGAGGCTGATAAACGCCCCGACCTTGCTAGCGCCGCCGACCGGGCAGATCACCCAGCGCGGATCGAGAAACACCCGCCCCCTCCGCTTCAGCTCCGCAGACGCGATGTTCATGTAGAGCAGATCGGACGGCCCCTCGACTAGGATGTTGTGCGGCCCAATGAACAGCGTCTGCGTGATTGCGTAGCCAAGAGCCCCCTGAAGCGGGAACAGCGTATCGCGGTCTTTGCTCAACACCTGATCGCCGACTTTCGTGCCCCGCACGTCAGGCAGTTCGCCCGGCTTTTCGATGACTACGTCTTCGACGGTGCGCACGGACAGCAGGTTGTCGGCGGGCACCAGGAACGGCGAATGCGTGGTGTAGAGCACCTGGTACGACGGCGCGAGCCGCTCGTTGATGTACCGCAGCAGGTCCGCCTGCGCCTTGGCGTGAAGGCTGAGGGCTGGCTCGTCGAGCAGCAGGACGACGTTCTTCCCGAGCGACTTCTGCACTTGGGAGAACAGCACGAGAAACGAGAAGAACCACACGAACCCCGTACTGCGGTCGTCGAAGCCGATCTCCATGTCGTGGTGCGTGTTGTGAATCCGCGTCCGCAGCACGTTTCCCGAGTTGAACGGGGGCTTGTCGCCGGGCTTCCCCGCGTCCAGGCGGAAGCGGACTTTCAGGTGCCGGTTCTGCGTCCAGTAATGGAACAGCTCCTTAGTGATCTTGATCGACGCCGAGTTAAACTTCGCGTCCATCGGCTCGAACTCGGTCAGCGTCGCGATGTCCTCGACCGGAGTATTGACGAGGCCGCAGAACGCCAGGAAGACATTGTCGTCACGGTTCAGAGTGTTGTTGGCCTTCTTGCTGATGATCTCCTCAAGCGAGACCTGTCCTTGCATCCTGTCGTACTGGGAAAAGTAGACGAAGGAGGGCAGGAGCTTTTCGAGAACGACCACTGCCGCATCGCGCGCGGTAGCTCCTGCGAAGTGAGTGGCCAGCAGCTCCGTGAGTTTGGTATGCCTCTCTGAAGGCGCCGTGACCGCCGCAAGGGAGGTCTTGATCGCCTCCACCGTGGTAACGGCACCCAGCTCCTTGACTTCTTCCGCGTGCAACGCCGCCGAGGCGACGAGATGCTTGACGACAGCGGCTTCGTCGATCGTTACCTCCCAGACCCGATCCCCTTGAAACCCCCGTGAGACAATGACCGTGTCGAGCGCGCTGCCCGCCGGGCCGAGTACCTCGGCAAGCGCCTTCTTGTCGTGCTCCTCGAGCTTCCACTTGCTCCGGACGACGATCGGCGGAGAGAGGGGGTGCCGTTCTTCGTACTCGTTCAGGTGGCGACGGGGGTAATCCGGGGTCCGCTGGTAGGGATTGACGGTGGAATCCCACGGCTTGAGCCCGTAGAGGGCCTTGAGCAGCCCGGTCTTGCCCGATTCGTTCTTGCCGACGAGGCAAGTCACCTGATCGACTGTGAATTCGGTGCTGTCGTCGATGCAGCGGAAGTTGGTCACCTGGGCGGTGGCGAGTTTCATCGGTGCCTCTGTACGGCGGGGAGCAATTAACAATTCTGGCCATTGTGCGACAACGTCATGACCCGGAGAAGGTCAGCAGGCAAACGACCTCCTCGCGACCTCCCTCGCCTGCCCCCCCGCGAAGAGGTCTACACCGGCAGCAGGAGCTTTCAGTGGCTCAGGAGGTGCCTTTCTTGGCCTTCGAATTCCGGCGGAGTGATGAAGCCAGAACCGCTTCCGCGGTCAGGGTGGCGTAAGCGTTCTGCAGCTTGATCGTCGGCGCGATCTCCTGCAGGCTGCTCCACTGAATTCGTGTCCGGATCGGCTGCACGATTTTCGAGTAGCTGACCTTCCAGTCCTTGGACCCGAGCGGTGCCACAACCTCGAGAGTCGACCAGTCCTCCCGGTTCGGCCCGGGGAACTTGACCGCGGCTGATAGCCGCCCGCCGAAGAAGCTGGCGTACACCCGCCATTCGTTCTCGAACCACGTCAGCCGAAATGCGTGCCCCCGATCGAGTGCCTTCAGGTCGGCAAGGTCGGCAGCATGCACGAAGCCGTTCGCGGCGAGCAACTGCTCGCTGGGGTGGTTGTCGCCCAAGATTAGCTTGATCACCCCCGAGAACGCACTGCGGTCGACCGGCGTCTTCTCGCTGCAGTACGCGGCGAGGATGTTGAACCCGATTTTCATCAGGCCGCGCGCTGTCTTCCCGAGGTCGAAGGTGCTCGCCATCGGGGGCCGCCGCGATCCGCGATTCTGGCTCCAGCGGTTCATGCTCCGTCGCGGCTCCAACCTGTCGAGCTGGCTCAGGGCCGAGCGCTTGTCTGCGTTCGACGTGTACCGCAGAGTGAAGGTCTGCTTGTCGATCTTGCTCGCGATCTCGGCAATCGTGTGGCGGGTGAAGACGCGCGGATCGAGGCGATAGCCCTGCTCGACCATTTCCCGGTCGATCTGCTCGAAGATCATTCCCTTCTTCTTTTTGTCGCCGCTCTTGAACCGCTGGAAGGCGTAGTGGACCGCGCGGATAAGCACGTTCTCGAAGTTCTCGCTGCCGAATCGGTTGAACTCTTCCGCGTCACCGCGGAGGTGCATCTTCCCACTTTCGAAAATCAATTGGGGAAAGCAGTAAAGGCTTTGCAGTTCGCCATCGACCCACGTCGGCCGGGCTTCCACGAGCTGGTCGCCGGAAGTGTGGTCGATGTCCCAGACTTGCCACAGGCTCGCGTCGATCTCCTGCGACGCGATCAGCGCGAGGTACGACCGGCCGCACAGCTCGTTGTCGATTTGCGAAAGCGGGCCGTTGTTGCACGGGTTGCACACCACCCGCCCGGACGTCTCGATGATGGTCCGCTCGCCCGCGATGGCCTTCGGAAGGATGTGCTCACCCTCCCGAACGTTGGGTGCCGGCTCGCCGCAGTAGATGCAGACCCGGGCAGTGGTGTTGCTTTTGGCCATTTCGCACTAGCTCCGCGTAAATCCTCTCCCTGCAAGGACATCGTGGGGGGGCCGGGGTTCGCGCCCCGGTGCTCAAGCCCCGTTACCCCACCGGCCGATATTACCGAGCCTTCCACCGCAGACCCGCCGGAGCCCGCTGGATGACGCCGTTCGAGCGCCCCGACCGCTGCTGCCCGAAGTGCCAGCACAAAGGTTACATGTTCCGCGCGCGGCGAACGGTCGAGGAAGGCAAATCCGTCGAGACGAAGTACCGGTGCCGGTCGTGTTCGAATGAGTGGTGGGAGCGCATCCCGGCGCCCCCTGAGCCGAAACGGGCGGACGACGCGGCGTGATCGGGACCGGTACGATATCCGACATGACCAAACCGAAAGCTCAGGGCGTTATCGTCGTCCGGTTCCCACCGCCTGCGCCGAAAGATTTCGGACGCGCATTGAAGGCGGCGATTCTGGAGCGGCTCGGCACGGGCGCCGAGTGTAGCGCGTCGAACACCGGCGCGCTCGGCGGCCCGCCCGGATGGGCGTTCGACATCCGCGTGAAGGTCAAGGAACTCGACTCGGCCGCCGCCGCGATCGCCGATTGCTTGCGCGGTCACACAGCCGCCTCCACGATGGAGGTGAGCGAGAGGCGCGGGCCGGTCGTCGTGCCCCTCGTCGGCAGCGGGTGGGACGCCGGATTGCAGTTCCCCGATGGAACGGTCGCAGCGGCGGACCTGTACCTGAAGCTCCCCGCTGCGTTCGGGGATCGGGACGCGGTCGTTACGGTCTTGAGCGAGGCGGTCGCCCCGCACGGGAGTGTGACTCACGCGGTGAAGCTATCCACCCTGAACATCACCGTGCGGGTCGAAGACGCGCGGAACGCGCCCGCGTGCGTCGAGAAACTTGCTGAGCGGTTGGCGGGATCGGGTCTAACGCTTTCAGTCTGTACCCAATCCCGGCCGGTCGTGAGAGAAATCCGCTGAGGAGCAGGAGGCGGTTACGCGCGACACTCCTGCACCACCTGCGAAAGCGTCTTTTCCCCCGCACTCAGCCCGCGCCGCCCCTTCTGCAGTGCGTTCGCCACGCCGCCCCATGTCTCGCCCTCGACGCCCGCGATAGGCCCCGACAGGGCCTTGGGCCACTTCCCGGTGAGGGTGTGGTGCTGCACCACCCATCCCCGGATCGTCGCCAGCGTGAGTAGCGGCGCCACGGACGGGTTCCGCCTGCCGCATTCGCGCTCCAGCAACCGGGCGAGGCTGTCGCCGCCCGGCAACCCGCGCAAGCCTCCCGTGAGCGCCGAATGAACAGCGGCCCACGACTCGCCGGGAGCGTCCTGAATCTTGCCCGCGTGCGCCGTGGGCCAGTTGCCCGTCCGCGCGTGGTGAGCCACGGCCCACGCCTTGATCTGCTCGACGGTCAACGACGGCAGGTCCGACTTGTTCCTGATGCCCCGGTGCCGGGTCAGGAACTTCGCCAGCGAGTCGTTGCCGGGCATGCCGCGCCGCCCCTTGATGAGCGCGCCCTCGATCCCGCTCCACGTCTCCTGCGTGCCCGGGATCGGCCCGTCGTTGTGCTTCGGGTAACGCCCGGTCCGGCGGTGGTGGTCGTCCGCCCAGCCAAGGACCATCGCCTCGGTCAGCGGCGGCACGGCCATGTGGTTGCGGACCCCGCGGTGCTGTTCGAGCAACTGGGGAAGGCTGACCCCGCCCGGCAGGCCCCGCTTGCCCCGCACGAGCGCCGTGTGGACGGCGGACCACGTCAGCCGGGTCTTCGGAATCGCGCCGTCAAGATGCCCGGGCCACTCACCGGTCCGGCGGTGGAACGCATCAGCCCAGGCGAGGATCTGCGGGATGGTGATGTCCGGCGGCAAGTTGTGGTGAGGCCGCCCGCGGTACTTGAGCAGAAGTTTGGCAAGAGTCGTGCCGCCGGTCAGGCCGCGGTTCCCCACGGAGAGCGCACGGTCGATCGCGCCCCACGTCTGGTCCGCCGTTCCGGCAACGATCCCGTCGTCGCTGTTGGGCCAGCGGTCATGAGCGTCGTGGAACTCGTCGCACCACTTCAGAATGATGGCGAACGTCAGACGTGGCTTCGGCGCACGAGGCTGGATCGGAAGTCTGGTGCGTGGCATGGGTACGGCCCGGCGTACACAAAGTGCGCCCAGTGTACCGACCGCACAGCCTCCAAAGCCAGCCCTTGATTCGAGTTCAGCACTTCCGCTCGCCGGTCGCCGGATCGACCTCGCACGTGTCCCCGACGCCGGCGGCAGTCGCCTGCTCGATCGCCGCCCGGAACATCTCCGGCGGTTGCGCGCCGGACAGGGCCACCGTGCCGTTGATGACGAAGAAGGGTACGCCGGAAATGCCGAGCCGCTGCCCCTTCTGCTCCCACTCGCGGACCTCGGCCGCACCGCGGTCTCCTGCCAGCAACTCGTTCACCTCGCTCGCGTTGAGCCCGCCATCGACGGCCACCGCCGCGAGCGTCGCCCGGTCGGACAGGTCACGCCCGTCGGTGAAGTACGCCCGGAACATCGACTCCACCACCGCGTCCTGCACGCCCCTCTCGCCGGCCAGCCAGATGATCCGGTGCGCGTCGAACGTGTTCGGGGTGCGGGCCATCTGCTCGGCGTTGAAAGTGAGCCCCTCACCGGCGAACGCCCGCCCGACCTGCGCGTCGAGTTCGAGCGACCGCTCCCAGCTCCCGAACTTCTTGATCCGGTACGCCCGTCGCTCGGCACCTTCCGGCGGCATGCCCGGGTTTAGCTCGAACGGGTGCCAGCGTACCGTGGCGGCCTGTCCCGCCAGCCCCTTCTCCATCCGCCGCTTGCCGATGAAACACCACGGGCAGATCACGTCCGAGTAGATGTCGATCGTCACCATGACGAATCCCCCACCTGTTGTGCCGGCCATCGGCAATGGTATTTTACCCCTGCCCAGTCGTTCGCCGAGTGAGCCTCCATGCAGCACAAGCACCTTCAGTTCGGTCACGGGTTCAAGGTCGTCCTCGGCGACAAGCATTCGCAGGCGGCGCAGATGACGCTCGCTCCCGGCGAGACCGAAGGCGGGCCGGACAACCGGCATAAGGGTGCCGACCAGTGGCTGTACGTCGCGAGCGGGACGGGCGTGGCGGTCGTCGAGGGTGATCGTGTCGAACTGCGAGAGGGAACGCTCGTGTTGATCGGCCGCGGCGAGGCGCACGAGATTCGCAACACAGGCGACTCGCCGCTGAAGACGCTGAACGTCTACGTGCCGCCGGCGTACACCGAGGGTGGAGACGAACTGCCGGCGGGCCGCCCGACGTGAGCTCGTCCCCAGTCCGCCGTCACTTCGCCGCCTTCTTGGCGAACGCCTCGACGTCCGCGGCGGCCTTGGTGGGCTGCCCCGGCTTGCCCAGGAACCCGAGATCTTTGAACCAGTCGATGTACCGGTCGGTCCACGTACCAAACGGGATACCCCCGCGGGGCGTCAGCCCGCCCCCGTGCCCGCCGTTCCCGTAGACGTGCATCTCCAAGTTGGGCACCCCGGCTTTGAGCATGGCGGTGAAGTAGTCCGTCGCCCACAGGGCGTGGACCTTGTCGCCGGAGCCCGCGGTGGCGATGAAGCTGGGCGGGACGTTCCGCGGGATCTTCGTCGCGGGTTCTTTGGTGAAGGGGGTGGGGCCGGGGTAGATCACGCCGACGAAGTCGGGCCGCGCCGACACCTTCGCCAGCGGGTCGGCGGCGTCGCCGTTGTTCTTCTCGAAGTCGTCAAAGAAGAGTGCCGCCGGGGTGGCCAACTCGGCCCCGGCGGAGAAGCCCATGATCCCGATCTTCGCCGGGTCCAGCTTCCACTCCGCCGCGTGGGCGCGCACCAGCCGGATGGCCTGGAACGCGTCATTCACGGCGTCCGTCTTAGGGTCGTACCCGTCCACCCGCAGGCGGTTCCGCAGGATGATCGTCGACACCCCGTGTTTCTTGAAGAAGGGCACGAAGTCGCCGCCCTCCGGCCCGACCCACAGGATCTGGTGGCCGCCGCCGGGGGCGACGATCACGGCCGCCCCGGTGTTCCCGGGCGCGTCGCCGACCAAGTGCACCTCGATCGACGGGTTGTGGATGTTGATGACGCTCTTCGTCGGCCCGGACTTGTCCTTGAGCGTCGTGTTGTACTTCTCGGTTTCGTGGACCTTGTCCTTCTTCAGCCGCGGCGAGTCCGCCGGGTAGAGCGGCAGCACCTGCCCACCGGGCAGTATGGGCTCCGGGACGAACGGCTTGCCCGGGGTGCCGGGCTGCGCCATCGCGGCGGGGCCGAAGGCGGATAGGAGGAGCAGCAGGCCCGCGTGGCGCGTCATGGTTTGTCCTTCCCGTGACTGGTCGATTGTGGGTTGGCTCCCGCCGAGAGCCCGGGAGCGACACGGGCATGATATGCCGTGGGTGGACCTCAACCAGCAGGCGGTGGCGAGGGTCCTCCAGCCCCGCGAATCAGCAGGGTCAGCCGATCTCGATCACCCGCTGCACCTCCGGACTCCCGTACCGTGCGCCGCCGGTCAGCACACGGAGGTTCAGCAGAATCTCCGCCTCGCCGCCACCGTGGGTGTGCCCGCACAGCACCGTCATCGTCCTCTCAGGCGCGGCCGCCATCGCCTCGGCGAGCATGTCCCCGACTGCCTTGCACGTGAAGAACGGCAGCCAGTCGTCGTTCGAGACCTGCCCCTCGTGCCAACAGGACTCGCGGAACGGCGGGACGTGCGTCGCCACTATCACGTGCCGGAAGCGGGCGAGCGCGTCCGGAAGGACCGTTCGCAGATAGGCTGCTGCCTCGTCGCCGAGTGCGTGCATCTTGGCGAGCCGCTCCTCCTTCGTTTCCTCGAAGCCGCCGAACTCGCCGATCAGGCCGAAGTCATTCAGCAGCACGTCGGTGCCGAAGTAATCCCCGAGCCTGCCGTCGCCCCACCCGTCGTGACCGACCAGGCACGTTTCCGCGGTGAGCGGTATCACGCCAGCGTCCGGCATCCAGTGCAGGTTCGGGCACCCCGCACAGAGCTGCTGGGCGGTCTTCCGCACCTCGGCGATCGAACCCCGGTAGAAGTCGTGGTTCCCGAGCACGAAGTACACGGGCCGCTGGGCCGCATTGTCGATTGCGTTCAGGTGGCGGGCGACGTCGTGCGCCTCGCCGATGTCGCCGGTGATAACGAACGCGTCTGCCTCGGTGTCGGCGAGCATGACAAGGAACGCCTCCAGCGCTGCGGGCCGGAGGAAGTTCAGGTGGATGTCGGTGAGCCAGGCGAGTTTCATCCTGCCGTTATGGCACGGGTGGGAGGGTTACGTCAACCAGCGGCGCGAGGCTTGCCGCGGGGTTGCACGAAGTGCTTGACCGGAACACTGTTCCGCGCTAGGGTCGGCGCACGCTTGGGCATTGAAGCCCGGCGAGATGACGGACCCGAAGTAATGGCAGAGAACAGCAAGATCGAGTGGACTGACCACACCTTCAATCCTTGGATCGGTTGCACCCGCGTGTCGCCCGCTTGCGACCACTGCTATGCTGAAGCGTGGGCCGCCCGGTACGGCACGGTTGAGTGGGGTGCAGGAAAGGCGCGGAAGTTGACCAGCGAATCGAACTGGCAACAACCGCAGAAGTGGAATCGCGAAGCTGAGCGGGCAGGTGAGCGGAAGCGGGTGTTCTGCGCGTCTTTAGCAGACGTGTTTGACAACGCGGTTCCCGACGAATGGCGGGAGCGGCTCTGGAAGCTGATCCTCGGCACACCGCATCTTGACTGGTTGCTGCTGACCAAACGCATCGGCAACGTGTCGAAGATGCTTCCGTCAGATTGGGGCCAAGCCTGGGCGAACGTGTGGCTTGGCATCAGCGTGGTCAATCAGGAAGAGGCTAACCGGGACATCCCGAAACTGCTTACGATTCCAGCCAAAATCCGATTCCTGAGCATGGAGCCATTGCTCGGTCCTGTTTCATTGCGATGGCTCGCGGCTTGGCCTGAGAACGCGCCAACAACAGCTCAGCATCCCTCCGGGCACACAGGTCATCTCGATGGGCTTCGGAGGATTGATTGGGTGATCGTCGGTGGCGAATCTGGCCCCGGCGCCCGCCCCATGGATCCGCTTTGGGCTCAATCCCTGCGTGACCAGTGCGTCGCTGCCAGAGTCCCCTTCCTATTCAAGCAATGGGGCGAGTGGGTGCCATCCGGGCATACGTCATGCCCATTAGTGCTGCTGCCCAAAAGCGCATATCACCGCGACCTCCGCATGTGGCGAGCAGGCAAGAAACTCGCTGGTCGCCTACTCGACGGACGGGAATGGAACGAGTTTCCCGTAGTCGCCGCATGACCCCCACCGAGCTCCGCGAGATCATGGAAGCGTGCGGCTGGTCGCAACCAGACCTCGCGCGCCTTCTACCGCTCCGCAACCCGGACAGCACACGCACGATCCGGTACTGGCTCACCGGCAAGCGGAAGATCCACCCCGCGTTCGCCGAGCGCATCCGCTCGCTGGCCGCTGAGGCAGCCGGGAGGTCGACGTGACCGCCCGCACCGAAATCTTCCCGGACGGGACGTGTAACGACCAGACCCGGAAGGGTGCCTGGGCTGCCGTGATCGTCCGCACCAGCTCCGGCCGTCAGGACGACACCACCAGCCAAGAGATGGAACTCCGGGCGATAGTCGAAGCCGCGAAGATGGCCGAAGGCCCAAGCACCATCGTCTCCGACCATGAAGCCATCGTCCGGCTCGCCCAGCAGGCCCGAAAGGCACGGTGGTCGCCCGCGCTGTGGGATGAGCTCTATGCCGCGACGGCGGACAAGGACATCACCTTCGAGTGGCGGCGCCGAGGTCAGACCCTCGGCCAGCGGCTCGCCCACCAGCTCGCGCGGGATGCGGTCAGGGGGCGCTGATGAAGGTCCGCTTCGACAGCAAGCCTGCCGTGACATCCGGCGGTGTTCTCAACTTTCGACACGTTCTCCTTTCCCCATTCAGCCCCGCAACAGGGCCGCTCGGTGGGGAATCTGAGCGAGGCGTCAGGCCGTGTACGCTGCGCCAAGCAGAAAAGCGGTTCCCCCTAAAGGTCTCCCCCGCTTTTCAGCTTGCACGGCCTGCCTGTGCCTCGCTCGGCCGATCCCCATCGGCCCCGATAGGCGGGGTCGGAAACAAAAAGGAGAACACAATGTCTAACGAATCGAACACCACTCGCCGCAAGCCCGACTACCTCGCCTTCGCGGTCCGTTCCGTCTCAGGTCAAGGCCCGCACTACACCCGCATCGGGGTAGGCTTCAATCACAAGAACGGTGGGATCGGGGTCATGTACGACGCCATCCCTCTTTCAGGCCAGATCGTCCTGATCGAACCGGACGCGGAAAAGCCCGCCACCATCAGCTACGGCGAGCCGACCTGCAAACCCGACTTCGAGGCCAACATGGTCCGCGATGCCGGGAACAACAGCTTCTGGACGGAGATCGGCTCGGCGTACCGCCAGGAGGGCTACATCTCGATCCTTCTCGACGTGGTTCCGACCAGCAAGCTGGTCCTGAGCCTGCCGAAGCAGGAAGCGTAACCATCAACAGGGCGGGGCCATGGTGGCTCCGCCCACAACCGCCCGACAGGGCAGAAAGAGAGGTGCAATGCATCATCATTTAGAAATCATCTTACCACCAGTTGCGAACATCGAAGCCGCGATAGCTCAGATCCTCGCCCCGTTCGACGATAACGGAGACGACGAAGACGGACAACGCAACAACCACGCCTTCTGGGACTGGTACGTCATCGGCGGCCGTTGGGCCGGTGTGAAACTGGAGTGTACGCTCGACGCGAAGAAGAAAGAAGAGTTCTTCGCCGAGTTAACCCGCCGCGAGGTAACCGTCAGCGGCGTGCAGGCCGGGAAGCAGAAACTTCAGCCGGAGAGCCAGATCCCGATGGTGGATGCGCTCTGGAAAGAGTACTTCCCTGACTCGCCGCTGAACGCCTGCCCCTTCTTCGCTCACTTCAGCAACCAGTACCAGAACAGCAACGGCTTCCCGGATGTCATGCCCTTGAAGGACATGCCGAAGGAACTGGAAGCGTCCCACGTCATTATTGCCGGACCGCACTGGAAGGATGCTGCAAAGCTGGAAGCGAAATACATGGTTCGCGACTCAGTGTGGAACGGCGTCAATCACGTCGAGGCCAAGTGGGACGGCAAGGTCTTGTCTGCGATCAAAGAGCACCGAAAGAAGCTCAAAAACTACAAGCCGGAGTACGCTGAAAAGTACACCCCGCAAGACGACTGGCTGGTCGTCACCGTGGATTACCACTCGTAATCAGCCCACCGATCAACCGGGCGGGGTATGGTGCCCAGCCCGCAACCGCTAATGGAGTAGCGATTATGACCAAGACCACTAACACAGAGTTGCCGCAGGCGCAACTTCTACTGACAACCTTCACTGTTCACGTCTACCGGGAGATGCGGCTGCGGTTTGACGACATCGAAGCCGAATCTCCGGAGCAAGCCGCTGAACTTGCCCGTGAGCGGCACTTCGATGAAGCCGCCGACTGGAGCGATTGCGAGGGCGAGAGCCTTGCGGCGCTGGTCGATGTTCACGGTGACGAGGAATACGCGCAGTCACGCGTGATCGACTTCGAGCCGGGTCGGCTGCTCAAGACCGCACCAAAACTGCTGTCCGCAGCGGAAGCCGTTATCGCGTCTTGGGAACATGGCGACCTGGCCGCAGCCGTCCGTGAGCTGGCCGAGGCTGTTGCCCAAGCGAAAGGGCTGGCCGCATGAGCGCCCGCCCCACTTCACCGCTCCTGCCGTTCATCAACGCCCAGGAGATGCGCCAGCTCCACCCAGCCACATTCGGCACCCCCACCGCAACGGAACTTGCCGCCATCGCCCTGGGCGATTCGGTGAAGGTCTGCACCGGCGGAGAACGGTTCTGGGTGACCGTCGCGGAGGCAACTGAGTCTACCCTGACGGGGACCGTGGATAACGAGTTGGTGTGCAGCGACGCGCACGGGCTACGTTACGGAGACACGATCAGCTTTCCGAGGGAGTGCGTCTACGACATCATACCGGTAACCCGGATGGGCACGAGCACGACAACTCCGCAGAAGCAACTCCCCGCGGATCCGGACGTGATGAACGACGACCGAGCGGACTGGGCCGCTGCAGCGATCGACGCTTTTATCGACGCCACTGGAGCGGACCGCGAAGACGCCTTGAGCGACCTGCTTTCCGACTTGATGCACCTCTGCGACCGCGTCGATGACTTGGGCAATTTCAAAGAGCAGCTTGAGCGTGCACGGGGCCACTACGAAGCGGAAACTGCCAGCGGGCTTTCCTGGGAAGCATACCAAGCTTACCTCAACGACCCTGCCAGCCGACCAGAAGGAATGTCTGACCAAGACTGGAATTCGTACTGCCCGAGTTTCGATGAGTGGAAACGTGGGAAGTGGCATCCCCCGGCCGCGACTATTGCCATCGGCACTGAAGAGGAGGCCGTATGAGCAACGCGAACTGCCTCGAAGGTATCGCCTGCCCGGGTTGTGGCCAGTCGGACAGGTTCTTCATCACCGCCCAGATCACCGCCGAAGTGACGGACGCTGGCGCGGACATCGCCCCTTCACCGCGCGGAGATGTCGAATGGGACGACAGCAGCCCCGCGACGTGCCCCGAGTGTAATCGGGAAGGACCGCTACGTGAGTTCCGGACCGAGAAGCCCGATACCGAGCCCATGAGGCAGCAAGTCGAGGTCACGCTCAAGCTCTCCCTCTGGCTGGACGCCACGATGGACGAAGACGAGATCGTGACACACGTCCGCGCCTCCTTGCCGAAAGCCTTCGGCGAAGAACTCACCGTGATGGACAATCCCGTGGATATTCTCAACGTCCGCGAGGAGGCCGAGATATTCGGGAACTTAGAAGTTCCAAGTCTGCGGCAATCGCTAGAAGCCATCGCACAGCTTCCGCTCTGGGGCGAGCAGATCGAAGACGCCGGGACGAGGAAGGACTACGCCGAAGCGGGCGAGTACGACCTCGGAGAAGACTGCTTCACACCCAGCGTTGATACCGAAAGTTCGATGCTCAGGGATGCCGTCGAGGGTGCTCGTGCTGCGATCGCCAGGCTGGAAGGGAGGGCAGCATGACCCAGACCCGCGATATCACCCACTTCCACCTGTTCTGCGGCCTCGGCGGCGGGGCGAAGGGCTTCAACAAGGGCCAGGCCCGCGTCGGCAACGTCGAAGCAAGCTTCCGCTGCCTCGGCGGCATCGACGTCGATCCGGGTGCGATCCGAGACTTCGAGCGTCTCGCCGGTGTGCCGGGCACGGTCCTCGACATGTTCTCCCGCGAGCAGTACACCGCGTTCCACGGTCACGAACCACCTGCCAACTGGCGGGAGGCCACCGCAACCGATGTCCGTCGCGCCGCTGGCGACGAACGACCGAACGTTGTGTTCCTGTCCGCACCGTGTAAGGGCTTCTCGGGCCTGCTCTCGGAGAAGCGGAGCCGCACCGATAAGTACCAGGCTCTGAACCAGCTCACACTCCGCGGCATCTGGCTCACGCTGGAGGCGTGGAAGGACGACCCGGTCGAGTTGTTCGTGTTCGAGAACGTACCGAGGATTGCTACCCGGGGCCGTCACCTGCTCGATCAGATCACCGCCCTGCTGCGGCACTACGGGTATGCCGTGGCCGAGACGACTCACGACTGCGGCGAACTCGGCGGCCTCGCTCAGAGCCGCAAGCGGTTCCTGCTGGTCGCCCGCCACATCGAGAAGGTGCCCCCGTTCCTCTACGAGCCGGAGAAGCGGTCGCTGCGCGCCGTCGGCGACATCCTCGGCCGGATGCCGCTGCCGGGCGACCTGACCGCAGGCCCGATGCACCGCGTCCCGTCCCTCCAGTGGAAGACGTGGGTCAGGCTGGCCTTTGTCGAGGCCGGAAGCGACTGGCGGAGCCTGAACAAGCTCCGCGTTGAGGACGGCAAGTTAGCCGACTACCTGATCGTACCGGAGAGCCACAATGGCTTTCTCGGTGTGAACCGCTGGGACCAACCGTCCGGCGTCGTCGCTGGTGCAAGTCGCCCGGGCAACGGCAACTTTTCGATCGCGGACCCACGTATCGAGCAATCGCCGAAGTGGACCGACGGGCAGGCTTACGGCGTCCGCCGGTGGGACGAGCACACCGGTACGGTGACGAGCAAGAACGTCCCGGGGCAAGGGCCTTACTCCGTTGCCGATCCGCGGCCGGGATTCGGCCCCGCCACGCACCACAACGTCTACCGCGTCACGCCTTGGGAAGGGCACGCGCGCACCGTGACCGGCGCCAACCACCCCAGCGGCGGCGCTGGTGTCGTTGCCGACCCGCGACCGAACTGGGAAGGCCGATATGGCAACCTGTCGGTGACAGACTGGGAGCAGCCCTCGAACACCGTGATCGGCGGTGGAAAAGGCGTGCAGGGTGGCTGGCTTTCGGTTGCTGATCCCCGCTGCGGCCTCGATCGCAAGAAGGGCGACGACTACCTGACCGGCGGTCACTACGGCGTAGTGCCGTGGGACTCGCCGTGCGGGGCCGTTTCGGCGTCTGCCGGTCACGACAACGGGCGCTGGTCGGTCGCCGACCCACGCCTGCCTGCAGCCGACGAAAAACTGGTTGCCGTGATCCGCTCGCTCGACGGCACGTGGCACCGGCCGTTCACGACGATGGAACTCGCCGCCCTGCAATCGCTGATCGACCCCGAAGAGGTGTTGGAGCTCGACGGCCTGTCCGATGGCACGTGGCGAGAGAGGATCGGCAACGCCGTGCCGCCGGACGCCGCGGCCGCGATCGCTGGGGTGATGGGCACGACGCTCCTGCTCGCGTGGTCGGGCGTCACGTTCAACCTGAGCAGCACGCCGATCTGGGTCCGGCCGGTCGCGGTGGCGTTGTCGGTGCAGCAGCCCGAGGTGACGGTATGACCGGCGCGCCGCCCAACCCGTGGGGGAGCTGCTTCGACGCGCCCGCGTGGAATCTGGCCGGTAACGATGAATGGGGCTCCCCCCGAATGTGCCACGGCATCGGGGTCGCCAACAAGCCCGGTCAAGAAGGAACACCAATCGCCCACGCGTGGATCGAGCTGGACCATCCCCAACATGGCCGGATCGCCATCGATCCGATCTGGCTGTTGGCTCAGCCCGCCGACCGCTACCGCGAGAATCTTCAGGCTGAGTATGTGGTGACATACAGCAGGGCCGAGTTCCTCCGGCTTTGGGCGCGGCACGGATTCCCCGGTCCGTGGGACGAGAAGGTTCATGCGCTGACCGTGGAAGGCAAGGCGGCCGCGCTGGCGGGGGTAGCGGTATGACCTTCCGCGTCCAGAAAACCGCCTGCTCGACCTGTATCTACCGGAAGGATTCGCCTCTGGACCTTGCCCAGCTCGAAGCTGAGCACGCCGATCCCCACGGTGGCTTTACCGGCCATCGCATCTGTCACCACTCCAACGACGTCTGCTGCCGTGGCTTCTGGAACCGGCACAAGGACGAGTTCCCGGCCGGACAGATCGCCCAGCGGCTCGATCTCGTGGAGCTCGTGGAGGTTGATACGTTGGCGGAATCGCAGCCGAACAGCGGTGGCGAGGCCGCATGACCCTCGAATACGTCCAGATCGGATCCTGCACGCTCTACCGGGGTGACTGCCGGGAGATCCTGCCTTCGATCGGTAGAGTCGATGCATGCATCACCGATCCGCCATACGGCGTGACCGCTCTCGCATGGGACAAGCAGATCAGCGGGTGGGAAAACCTGATCGACGCCCCGCATCTCTGGTGTTTCGGCTCGTTTCGCTTCTTCCAAAGCTTCCGTCCCGAGGGCTGGAAGCACGCCCAGGAGCTGGTGTGGGAGAAGCACAACGGTAGCAACAACCACGCCGACCGGTTCCGCCGGGTCCACGAGTTCGTGGTGCATTACTACCAGGGCGAGTGGGCCGAACTGCACAAGGAAACAATCTACACTCACGATGCCACCGCCCGGACCGTTCGGCGAAAAGCCCGACCTCCACACTTCGGTCAGATCGGTGCCAGTTCCTACGCCTCCGAGGATGGTGGACCGCGGATGATGCGATCGGTGATCTACGCCGCATCCTGCCACGGCGAGGCTGACCACCCGACACAGAAGCCCGTGACGGTCGTCAGCCCGCTGGTCCAGTATTCCGTTCCCACAGGTGGCGTTGTGCTGGACCCGTTCATGGGTTCGGGAACAACCGGCGTCGCCTGCGTGAAGCTGGGCCGTCGGTTCATCGGCATCGAGATCGACCCAGGTTACTTCGACATCGCGTGCGGGCGGATTGAAGATGCCTACCGGCAAGGTGATCTATTCGTCGGCGGGGCAGCATGACCGCGCCCTCCCACCAAGACCGCGAGAACGCCCGCCGCCGTCAGGAGATCGCCGACCGCTTTCGCGACCAGTTCGAGCAAGCTCTTTCGCTTGCCGTACAAGTTCTCGGCCCCGGCTGGGAGCCCACGGGATTTCACACCCTCGTCGAGAAGGACGCCGAAGACGCGGCCCGCCGGACAAACACGAAGCCGGTTGCCTCGGCTACGGTCATCTCGTGCCAGAACGCGACAGGCTCGAAACGCCACTTCCGTGTCGAGACCATGACCGAGTGCGATTCGCCCGAGGCCGGGTTCGGTGACATGCTGATGGAACCGCACCCGAGCAAGGGCTTCGACCACCGTGGCCAGTGGTGCCGGATTCATCGCTACAGCCTGTGCTGGGGATGGTTCGAGCCGGACTATCGGCCCCAGAGCGCCGAGCAACTCGCCGCTGCGCGTGAGAAGCGGGAGCAGAAGGCCGAGGCGAAGTGGCAGGCAGCGGTGGAGGAAGAAGCCGCCGGGTCGCTGTTCCCCGACTACGTACGCGAGCGCGCGGCAGAGGAACGGAACCAGAAGAAGGGTCGAAAGCGGTGACGCCGGTGTCGGTCCAACGGTACGCGGGGCCGAAGTGACCCTGCTCGCCCGCGTCCACCTCGGCACCGCCCCCGGTCAGTACAAGCAAGCCTTCGACGGCTGCTCCGCGTTCAAGCGGCAACTCCGCTCCGTGCTCGCGGTGCCGGACCGCTGCTCGCTCATCACCGTCACCGACCACGGCACGATGTGGGTGGAGGCGGTGTACACGTCCGACGTTCCGGGCGCTGAGTGCTGGGCGAAGCAGGCGGAGGCGTTAGCGCCGGAGATATGGGTGACCCTCGCGGAGAGGCGGAAGGAACGGGTGCGGTAACCGACCAACCTGGCGCGCCCGCAAAAACCCTGTACCATGCACAGGCGGTACTGGGAGGGAGCCATGGACGAGATTGAGTACCGCGACCGTCTCCGGTGGCAACTGGACTCGCTGTACGACAAGTTCGGCACGGTCGCCGCGTACCGGATGCCGCGTGCGACCTACCACACCCTGATTTCGACCAGCTCGTTTCTCGCCGACGTCCTGCTCGACCTGTCTAAGGACTACGCCGGGCACGAGGTCGTCATCCTGATCCGTAGCGAATCCCGCGCGTTCTACCCGACCGCCGAGAGGATCATCCTGCCCGCCGCGACGGTCCACAAGCTCCGGACGTTCTGGGCCGACCACGCGAACGCACTGAGCGGTCGTGCCAGCCTGGTCGCCGACATGGCGAACGCAGGTGAAATAACGCTGACCGCGGCGCGGGAAAGCCTCCGTGCTCTGGCGGAAATGGTCAGCTTCCACGGCGTCACGGTGGACTTGAACCCGGACCTGACCCCGGCGTTCCGGCGGGCGGCACGGAAGGCTAACGAGGGCAGCCCGTTCCTGCAGCGGCTGCTCAGTCGTCGGGCTTCGGGGTGACGTCCAGAATCTTGATCTCCGTCAGTACCGTCTCTTCCTCGCCGCTAAACTTCGCCTCATGCGCAATCGCTTCACGAAGGTAAGGCCAGCGGTGCAGCGTGATGTAGTCGTAAATCTCCCAGAATTTCGGGCCGTGTCCCTTCACCCTAACCGACCAGTGCTTCGTTCCCGCGAAGATCACTTCGAACTCGCCACCCTTGAATGTCCCTTTCACATCGGAATGGTGGTATTGCACGCTCTGAACCGTGCCGTCACTGAGCAGGATGTGCATCCGGGTCAGTGATTTGTTCGCCGGGCGCATCGTCGAATACCGCCCGTCCATCTGGCTGATGGTGAGCGACTCGCTCTCCTCGGCGGGCGGCGCCGCGTCCGCTGGCTTGTCTGGCTTCCTGTCAGCCTTCCTCCCGAAGGAAAACGGGTTATCGCTCGAATCCGACATGGTCTCTCTCCTTTCCGTGTTCGTGTTGAGTTGGTTTGATGGCCAGCCCGGCCTGGATCGCCCTCAGCCGCTCACGGGCCTTCTTGAGCACGGCTTGCAGCCGCGGGAAGGCCCGCCGCTGCGGCTTTTTCTTCGGCTGGACCAGTTCGCTGGCGAGCTTCTTGGATTCGCGCCGCTGGATCGCCTGCCGGAGGTGCTCGTTGCTGTCGGTCAGTACCGCGACTTCCATGCGCACCCGGGAGACCGGCACGTAGAAGCCCTCGTGCTTCGTCGCCACGAGCGAAGGCGTACCGTAGACGACGATCCCGCGCGGGGCCGTTTTCCCCTGCGACGCCTGCCCGGTGCTGACGTAATCCTGATTCAGGCCGCCCCAGTCCTTGCTTACCACCCAGCCGTTGTTCAGGATCGGGTCGCCCTGCTCGGTGAACCCCTGAATCATGTACCGCTGCCCCGTGTTGATCTTGTGGCCGTCTGCTGTCTTCCCGATCATCGTGCTGCGGACCCGGTCGCCGACCGCGAGCGGAAGGGCTTCCTCCCGGTAAGCCCCGTACCGGAGCAGCGTCACGCCCTCGGCCCCGTGCTTCTTCGCGTCTTTGAGTTGGGCGTCTGACCAACCCAGATTCACCAGACGCTTAACCGTGTGGTCGTCGCCCTTCAGGTCGCCGCGGGCCTTCAGGCCTTCGCGGATCATCGCCGCTATCTCGGCGGCCTGGGCGTGGGTGGGGGAGACGCACGGGATCGACTCCCCCGGTTGCGTCCACTTCAGGTACAGGTCCGCCGCGCGCCGGGAGAGTTCCTCGTGCGGCAGCTCGTGGACCATCCCCAGTTCCTTCAGGATGTCGTGGCCCTTCAGCTCCTTGTCCGCCAGGATTGCCTCCATCGCCTCCTTCAGCTTTCCGGTCTGTCGCCGGGTCTGCGTCATCGTGATCGGCTTCACCCCGCCGAACTCGGCCAGCAGCTTCATCGGGTGACCGGCAGAAGGCGTCTTGTACTGCTTCGAGTCGCCCACCAAGTCGATCCGGTTGCCGTGTTCCTTCGCGTACCGGAACAGGTCGTAGCTGTCGCGGTGGGAGAGCATCGAGGCTTCGTCCACGATGATCCGCGTGCCGACCGCCTTCTCCTGCTCGTTCGTGGAGTGCAGGAACGCAGCGACAGTCATGGCGGGCAGGCCGACCTTCTTCAGCTCCTCAACCGCGGTGTGCGTCGTGCCGAGCCACGTCCTGCCGACGCCGTGGGCAGCCAGCGCGCCCCCGTAGACCTCGAGCAAGGTCGTCTTGCCCGTGCCCTGGCCGGCATCGACCATGTTCACGACGTTCGGGGAGGTGAGGAGGGAGTGGACGGCGTTGCGTTGCTCGGCGGAGAGGGCTGGCGCAGCGGAAGGCAGTTTTTCGCCGGAGATCGAGGCTGGTCGCGGGTTTCGCACCGGCGCAGGGCCGTGCGCATGGGATGCGCGGTTTTCGGAGTGTTTTGGGGCGAGAAGCGAGGGAAACTGAGGCTCTGACCGTGCGCGCTCGACCGGAGCTACCTTCCCCATCCCCTCCCGCGTGAAATCGACGATGAACTGCTCCTGAGCGAGGTTCTGCCGTGTCGTGGCGTCGCCGCCGACGAACAGCACGCCCTGTTTGCGGAACTCCTCCCGCAGCCCGTCGGCGTCCACCGATCCGACCCCGTAACGCAGGGCCTCGATCAGCAGCTTCTTCTCGGCGTTGCCCTCGAGCACGCTCTGCTTGTCGAACAGGTGGTCGATCGCGTAGCTGGCTGCTTCTGCGTTCGTCGTCTCCCAACCCGTCCGGCCCCACGCGCCTTCCAGCGCCTTCCTGTCCTCGGGCGTGAGCATCCGCTGCCACACCTTCCACAGCGTCGCGTGGTCGAGGTCTTTCTGCTTGTGCTTCCGGGTGATGACGCCGATGTCCTTCCGGAACAGCTTCAACCGCTCCTTGATGAGGGCATCAAGCCTTCCGGGGTCGGTGATGCCCGCCTCCTCGGCGATCTTCGCCCGAACCTTCGGGTCGTTCATCTGCCTCTGGTAGGCTTCCTTCACCTCAAGGATCTTCGCCCGCCGGGGCGAGAGCCGTTCGACCAACTCGCGAGGCACGCCGTGGATCGCGAAGCCGACGATGCCGGTGGCCCGCTCCTTTTTGATGCCGAGGCCGAGTTCCCGAAGTCCCTTCGCCAGCTCATTGTGGAAGTAGGGCATCCAGTAATCGGCGTTCTTCTTCACCTCGCCGATCTGCAAGGCCTTGATCCGCTGCTCTTCGGGGTCTCGGGTCAGGTTGAAGACGACGGCGTGGCCGTGGATTTGGATCACCGGCAGTTCGGTCTTGCCGTCCGGCCGGGATTCGAGGTGCGGGAACAGGCCGTAACCCCAGTTGCCAGTCCGGCGGTCGTAATCCGCACCGTCGAGCCGCACGCGCGCCGCGGCGTCCTCTTCCATCCGGTACATGGTGCGGTGGATCGTCCGCACGAAGAGGTCCATGAGCTTCTGCCGCTTCTCGGGAGTCGCGGCGAGGTAGGCAAGGCTGAAGTCTTTCGGAGCCGAGAAGGTGATGTCGTTGGCCGACCGGCGGTTTGGGAGGCGGACCTGCGTGAGGTCCTCGCCGGTGATCGGGTGGTAGGCATCGGCGAGGCGGTCGAAGTGTGTCTTATCGACGAGCCCGCGCAGACCAAACTCATCCATGAGCTTGCCGCCCCAGATGCCAGGAGGGTTGTAGCCATCGATGTAATAGTCGCCCGCCTTGAAGTAAGCCTTCACGGCATTGGCAACCATCGCCTTCGAAATGTTTAACATGGACAACCTGCTTAGCAGCGTTGCCCTATCGTACGCAAGCAAGAAGTGTCCGGGCGATGGCCGGGCTGTCGTGAATGGAGACGCCTCGGCGTCTCCACCCTCCGGGCTTCCATCCCTATCGCGGTCGCGGCTCCCTGCGCGAGCTGCCAATCATGCACGAGTAACGCGAGAAAGTGAACACAGAGACGGCGGCCCTTGGCACGCCATCGGCTTTTGGTTCAGGGGGGGGGCCCATCCGCCTCAACGACAAAACCACTTCGCGGTTTTGCCGCTGACCCGGATTCCCCCCGACCTGATGGCATGCATCAGGTGTATGAGCAGCCTTGCTTCGCAAGCCTCTCAAAACCTGATTCACCAACTGCAAGGAGACCAGCTATATGACCGATGCCACCAGCCAACACGAAGCCGAACGCCAGCCCATAACCGACCTCAACACCCCGTGGACCCTGCACTTCGAGGGCGATGGCACGGAAGACATTGCCGTCATCCGGGACGCCAGCGGCGAGGACATGGCAGCGACCCGCCCCTTCTGGCAACCGGAAGGAGACGACCCGATCCCCCAAACGCTTGCCGCTGCACTGGCGATGAAAGCGGCCCCGAATCTTCTGCGGGCGCTGGTGAAATGCGAATCGAAGCTGAAGGAATACCACGACTTCGCCCTCGGGGTTGATCTATTGCTCCACGAGCAGGACGATGGGGCGTTGGCGGAGATTGAAGCCGTACTACAGGAGACCACCACCGCGATCAACGAGGCGACAGAACGACCGCTCGAATGGTGACGCGGACCCACTGAAACTGGGTGACATTGCCCGCGTGGCGTGATAACAAAGTGGGGCGACGGTATGAGGCCGCCGCCCCTTTAACCGCTGACACAATGGAAGGAACCAGCGATATGACCAACACCATTACCACGCCCGAAGATAAAGGGCAACAGAACACGTTCGCCGTGCTCAGCAACGCCGCTGACTACATCCGGCAGGTTCAAGCCGACTTCGGGTTAGAGGACAACGGCACGCTTGCCGAGATCGAAGCGGAGCTGAAAAGGCTCGAAGCAGAGCCAGCGAAGCCCGAGTAAGTCACCCACCTGAAACCGCCGAAGGGCCACCGGGAAACCAGTGGCCCTTTTCGCATGTCCGGAGTGTGGGGCGGGGGCCACAGAAAAAGTAAGGGTATTCACACCCCTCCCCGCTTCCTGACGGAACCGGAGTTTCCTCAGTAAACCGGTTTCCAGGCCTCGCCGGCGAGCGCCGGGACCGCCGCTAAGTGTTCCACGTGTTGACCACCGCCCATCCCCCATAGCGACTAGATGCGCGCCGCGGCTGCTCGGTCTCGATCTCGAAAGTGTAGTTCTGAAGTTCCTCTATCATCGCCCCGACGACGCGCTGCTCCGAGTCGAGGTGCGACCTCACCGCGGTCACCTCAGCGGCCATTGCTTCGAGCACGCTGAAGAAGATGTCCTTGCCGCCCGGCTTCCGTTTGAGGCGGGCGGACATCACCTGCTGGTAGCGGGTGAGCTTCGCTTCTTCCGCTGCGAGGAGCTTCACCTTCCCCCCGACCGCCTGCTGTCGCTTCTCCACCTCGCGCCGCATGGTTGCCAGCACGTCAACCTGGGTGATGTTGTCCGGCGTTACCTGTTCAAGGATCGACGCGAAGATCGCCGCGAGTTCCTGCATCGCCTTCAGCTTTAACACCGAGGCTTCGTCGCCAGGTAACACACCGAACTCGTCGTACATCTTCCGAGTCTGGGGATCAGTGAGCACGTCGAGGGCTTTGCGGATGTCGTCGAACGATTCGTTCTCGCCGCCGGCGACGTCCGGATGGTGTTGCTTGGCGAGTTTCTTGAATGCCTGTCGAATCTCGTCAACGCTGGCTGACGGCTCGACACCGAGCGCCTTGTACGGGTCTTTGCTTCCGGTCACGCCGTCCCCAGCTCCGCCAGCAATGCATCGACGTTCTTCTGGTGGATGCGGAACGATAGGCACCACACCCACGGGTTGTCCTTCCACGCCAGTTGCCCGTTGATCGAGCACCACAGCCCTATGAACGCGGGGAGCGGGTTGGAATACTTGAAGTTCACCTTCCCATTCAGCCAACGACCGGGTTCCTCGGTAATCGGGTAAACGCCCTCAGCGGTCGCATCCGCCTCGCTAATGTCCTGCAGCCGTTCGACCCGCACCTCGGTCAGTTCCAGCGTCAGGCGGGAGACGGCACGAGGCATGTGGATGGATGGAATTCCAGTCGTGTCCCCGCGGCCGTTCCATTCCCACGTCTGCATGTCCCCGCCGCCTGCGGAATAATAAGCCGCAAGCCCATGCTCTCCGGTTTCGAGATGAACTGTGTTGAAAATCCGCAGGCTCTCCCGCACCCAGAGCAGGTCGCCGGGCTTGCCGTAGGGGCACGGAATCGGCGAGAACGTGCAACCGGTGGCGTCAGGTTTCGGCGGAAGCCAAGCAAAACCCGCATCAACCTTGAACGGTTGCGGCTTCACCACCCGCCGCGTCTGCGTCTTCCTGCCGTCGAGCAGTGCGCGGATCATCGGCGACGACATCAGAATGGGGCGCGCCTTCATCGCCCACCCCACAGCTCGTGCATGATGGCTTGCTCGTCCGTCCCGGACAGGACGTGGCGGCGCTTCGCTTCGCGGTTGGAGCGTTCGACGAGAGCCGCGAGGTCCTGCGGCGTGGCGGCGGGCAACGGCTTGCCCTCGGCCCATGTCTTCAGACAGAGCCAGTCGAGGCCGCAGTCGGGCGGGGTGCGGTCGTCGCCGGAGCGGGCAACCAGTTCGGCGAGGTCGTCGCGGTCCTTTTGCGAGTAACCGTGGTTCCGGTCAGCGTGCTGGTTGCGGAACTGGTGGTCTACGGCCCAGTCGGTGAACGCCGGGAGCGAGATCAGGGCAGCGGAAAGGAGGAGCCAGCGGGTCATGCTGCGCCTCCAGTGGCTTTGCAGGGAGCTGTGCGATCGAAGAGCGCAGCCATCGGAATGAACGCAACGCTGCGCCCATAATGCTCAAGCAGGTAGCCGCGGATATCGTCGTAAGCTTCCGGTTTGGTTGCTTTCCCGCTATCGACCGTTACCTTTTGGTTCGTGACGGGGTGAAGGAAGGAGTAGCTCCAGCGAGGCTTCCTCATACGCCCTCCTTCCCGGTGGCAAACCGCGTCGCAGGGTTCTGCGGAGCAAGTGCGCGGTAGAAAGACGTAAAGTCCAACGCCTTCACGCGGAACGTGCTGACGATGGCCTCATAAGTCCGCTCAATGTCCTGCTCCTCGCTCGTGCCTTCCAGCACGTCCGTGCCTTCGTTCACCTCGTGGTAAGCCGCTTCGCCGATGAACTCGCGGATGTTCTGCACCAGCGCGCCAAGGTCTTTCTTGTCCGGGCAGACACGATTCTTCACGCACGCGCCGATCACGCCCGAGAGGATGTCTTTGTAGCACTGCTGGAACTGCTCGACCGTTTCGCGGTCATCCATCGGCATGTGACCGTCTTCGCGGAGCATCTCGTTGCGGGTTAAGTTGTCTTCCATGACGCCTACTCCTACTGGTTGAATGTGGGTTGTGCAGCGTAGCGATGCGCACCGTATTCGAGATTCAGCTTCTCGGCCCGATTGCGCGCGCGGTTCCGCTGTGCGAAGGTGTAGACCCCGCCGATAGTGTTCCCGGTCTGGTGGTCGATGATCTGATAGGTCGTGGCTTCCATATTGCTTCCTTGCAGATAGTTGTTGACTTGATGGATTCGACTGTGCCACAGTCCTTGTAGTACGTCAACAACTTCTTACAGGGTCTGACATGCCGAAGCGCACCACGGGCTTTTATCTTGAGGAATCAAACATTAACTGGCTTGCCGAGCAGGGCAGCAAGATCGACCGTTCTGCGAGCTGGTTCCTTGACAAACTATTAACCAAAGCCAAGGAGGAATCGGATGGCGACACAGTCAAAGAAGGCAAGCACCAGCGGTGAGGCCGATGCAGCGGGAGTGCTGAGCAACGGGCCGGGCACGAAGCCGGAACTGAAGTGGATCAAGATCACCGAGCTGTACATCGACCCAACGTATCAGCGAAACGCTCGATCGGACCGGAGTCGCAAGAACGTTGCCTACATCCAGGGGAACTTCTGCTGGGCACACTGCGGTGCCCTGATCGTTTGCCACGTCCCGGAAAAGAAGCAGTACGCGGTCATGGACGGCCAACACAGGTATCTGGCCGCCAAGGCCCGGCCCGATATTCCCGAACTTCCGTGCGTAGTTATCTCGGGCCAGGACGCGAAGCAGCAAGCCAAGAGCTTCGTCGTCATCAACGAGAAACGCGTTGCGATGAACGCCTTCGCGAAGTTCCACGCGTCAGTCGCCGCTGGCGAACCAGACGCCGTCGCCGTACAGGAGATTCTTGACGAGTGCCGGATCGAAGTTCCCCGTTCGCCTGTGATGAAAGGCGAGACCGGCCCGCGACAGACCCAGGCCATCGGTACCCTCACCCGCATGCTCAGCACGCACAGCCGCAAGCACATCAAGTGGGCGCTGACCATCATCCCCGAGGCCTACGGCGACTCTGTCGGGGCGCTCCGTGCCCAGATGATCACCGCGCTCGTGGAGTTCATCAAAGCCAACCCTGAAACCGACCGTGAGCGAATGCTGCGGGTTCTTGCCGACGTTGATCCCGAACAGCTCATCGAGGACGCCAGAAGCTTTAAGTCGATCCAGGGCGGCTCGACCACGGAAGCGATGGTGCTGTGCCTGGAACGGCTCTACCGAGCCGCAGGCCGCAGCCGGGGTGCGGTATGACGCCGCTGCCTCCCGACCGCGAGCTGCCGTCGAGCCCGATCACCATCGCGCGACGGACGTTAGGAGAGAGGCTTGAGGAACGGAGCGGCGCGTTCTTCCTCGACGGCAGGCCGATCAAAACCGGTGAGATGGTGAAGGCAGCAAACCGCGTTCGGGTGACCGAAGGACGGGAGCAGTTCGGCCCCGAGCACTGGCGCGTATGAAACGCTGGTTCCGATACCGCGGCGCTTACCTGACCCGCGTGCAGTTCGCCCGTATCGTGTGGAAGCGGCAGCAGGAGAGGGACAAACGATGACCGCGTGGGTGCTCACGGACTTCTTCGACCATGATCACCACCGGCTGGAGGTCGCTCGGCAGGAGTACGCTCTGGCGAAGGAGCACTTCCGCGAGGTCTGCCTGCACCGAATCGCGGGAAACGCCGACCACGACCAGCGGTTCCGAGACGCCGCAGAGCGTCGGGAAGTAGCGCGGAACCGCTGGCTGAAACTCCTCCAGAACTGACGTAAAACACCGCATGCCGCGGAGTTGGTGCTCCAGACCGTGAGGGGTTCGCCCGTGGACGTGCAACTTCTGGTCAATGCGATCCTCGACGACCTCGCGCTGGTGGCGGAGTCAGAGCCGAACGAGCGCCTCCCGAAGGAGGAGCAGGTTCGCTGCTGCATCTACGCAGCCATCCGGCCGCTGTTCCGTGTCGTCTGCGCCGAGCGGGGTTACGGTTCCATCGACGACAAGAGCCGCACGGAATGCGACCTGTGGGCGTCGTCACCGGGGGAGGTGCCGGTCTGGCTGGAGTTCAAACGCTGCTGGTCCGCATCCGGCGGATGGGTGAACAAGCCGCCGGAGCAACTCGCGGGTTGGGAAGCCGATCTCGACAAGCTGCGCGCGGTGCCGGTCAACTCGACGCGGTACTTCGTCCTCGTCGGTTACTTCGACTTCGACCCGCTCTCCGAGGCGGAATCGGCGCGCAGCAAAGTCGTGGGGAACATTCGCGGGTTCCACGTCCCGCAGCTCGTGCATCAGGCGTCGAGAGAATTCGGCTGGCGCGCGGACGACGGCATCAGTTGGGTCGGAGCGTGGGTGTGGCGGTGGGAAGCCGGTGTGACGGTGGCGTGAGCGGTTCGAGATCGCGGGAGGGGCCGGAATGCGTATCCAGCTTGAACTGACGATCGACTTCGGCTCGCCGATCCCACTCGCCGACGTTGTCTCTCGCCGCAAGGAGTTCCCGCGGTGCGGTGTTTACTTCATCGTCGCGTGCGCGACCGAGAAGGAAGCACGCGAGGCGAAGCCCACGGATGAGGCCGTCGTGTACATCGGCAAGGCAAACCGCGAGGAGATGTCATCGCGGTGCCAGAAGCACCTGTGGTCGATCACGGATGCCCGCCTGCTGAGCGGTAACCCGCGGTCCAGCCCGGGCGCCGCGTTCAAGCGGTACCGCGAATCAGTTGGCCTCTCGGCCGCAGACCACTGGGTGATACCCGGAGCGATGAGCGACGACAAACCCTACCTGATCCCGTGCGCCGAAGAGTACCTGCTTCACGAGTACGTCAGGACCCACGGACGGTTGCCGCTCTGCAACACGGCTGGGTAGCACGGTCAGGCTCAAAATCTGGCCAGTGGAAGGCGATTCCCTTTCGCTGGATGATCTTGACCGGCAGGGAGAACGGCTCCTCGGGTTTCACCTCGTCCCACCCAATCCCGAGAGACGTGACGCTCTTCCAAGCACCGGCAACACGCACCTTCCCAAAGTGTGACTGCGTCGGAACGTCCCGCACATCAGGGTCGCGCTGGCGTTCCCAGTGCCAGCGGTCGAACTCGACACCGTCGCCGTCCTGCGGTTCCAGCAACGGCAGGCTCTCTTCTGCGATCTCGATCTGGTAGTTGCTGGTGCGGTCGATGGCGGCCAGCCCTTCCAGCGACCAGAAGCCGTTACGCATCTTGAACCGCATGCCGAAGTCGATTGCCATCGAGAAGGCGTGGTGCGCGCGCGAGGCGGGGTAAAAGGCCCGCTTCATTTGGCCCTCGCTTTCCGCATGGCTGTTCGTGCGGCCTTATCCACCTGTTGGTTCACGTAGCTCCGAGCGCCGTCCGTGGAGCAGTGCGCCTTGACCTTGTTCACTCGAAGCTCCGAGTCGTCGGGGACGAGAGACAGGATCGTTTTCGCGAGGTCGAAGAGCGGAGCCTTCAGTTTCCGTTGCTTGAAAGCAGGCTCATGCGTTTCACGTTTTCGCGCATGGCCGATGTACTCGATGGCGACGGCCGAATCCGTTACGACAACAAAGATGGGGACAGGGTCACCGATCGTCTTTTTGGCCGCGACGATGCCGTTCGCGATCGCCATCATCTCCGCCTCGTTCACGCAGGATACATCGCTCTTCAGTGCGCCGGAATAGAGAGCAGTTTCACCGGGGCCGAACTTGATCCAGCATGCCCAGCCTCCCGTCTTCTTCACGAAATTGACGGATGCGTCAGTGTAGATCGTAACGCACCGGCTCATGCGGCCTCCTCGCCAGGCTTCGTCCCGACCATGATCGACGGAGGCAGCGGTATGGTCGCGTCGAGGGGCCGCCAGAGGTGCAGGCAGTATGGGTGGCAGTTGATGTACTCGGACTTGGCCGGGTGGAGTTGCATCACCACCTCCTCGTCGTCCCAGAACAGCTCCTTCACAAAGCACATCTCCGGCCAGTTTGGGCAGCGGTTCTTCAGGCTGACCGAGACATGCTCCCAACCCATCCCACCGGAGCTGGCGACGATCTTCAGGTCGGCTCCGCAGGGGCCGAACACGAAGAACATGCCATTGAATCCATTGATGGGGCCGCTGGCGAAGGGGCCGGTACGAACCCGGCCCTCCTCCAGCACGTGCGGGACGACCGCCCTCACGCGGCCTCTCCTTCCTCGAAGTCCGGCACCATGCCCAGCGCGTGCATGTAAGTGTCGAGAATCGTCTCGGCCTCCTCGCGCTCGCTGGCGTCCTGTTTCCTGATCGCGAGAATGGCGCGAATTGCCTTCACGTCGAAGCCGTTACCCTTGGCTTCGGCGAACACGTCGCGGATGTCGGCAGCGATCCCGGCCTTTTCTTCTTCGAGTTTCTCAACGCGCGCGATGATCGACTTGAGTTGATCGACGGCTACGCCGCCTGCTTTTGCTTTAGTCATGTAGAGTCCTTTCTGTTGGTTGGTGGAGATCAGGCCGCCGGGGTATCCCCTGCAGTGAGTTCGCCTTTCCGCTTATCCTTCGCGGCGACGATCTTGGCGCGCGACTCCGCATCCGGAAACGCCCGGTATGCGCTGTCGTGCTTGAACTTCAGCCCTTCGAGTGTCGGGGCGTTTTTGATGTCGTGCAGTGCGTCTTCCAGCGAGAGCGTCGGCTCCGCTTCGCCCTTCGCCCAGCGGGCCAGACGTTCGCCCACGTCCTCGTTGAGTTGCTGCCCGTCCTGAACCAAGGCGACGTGGTCCTTGCCCCGCTTCGGGACGCCGTTCTTGAACGCCTCCTCCGACCAGTCCGGCATGCCGTTCGCGCCGGGTGGGAGCAAGCAGCGAACGGTCATCTCGAAAGCGAACTCCTCGCCCGCGATGGCCTGCCAGCCGAGTTGGATCGGCTCTCGCCCCGTCACCAGTTTCAGCTTCTCCTTCGCCCGGAAGCAAAAGACGAACGCGCAGTTGAGCTGGAGGATGGTGTTAATCAGGCGGCGTCGCTCGGCAGAGGGCTTGATCCATGCCGTGAAGGTCAACTTCTCCCGCTTCTTCCAGTCGCTCCCTGCCATCCGGTCGAGTTCGGTCTCGTGAAGTTCCAGATACCCGCCCTCGCCCTCGTGCTCGTGGGACATGGAATCGACCACGACCACGCCGCCCTCGGCCTTCGCAGCCGCAGCCTTCAGGCCTTCGAGGTAGCGAAGTGAACCGAACGGGGCGCCGAACTCCAGGTACGAAAATCGGAACTCGTTGGCGTAGTGCAGCATGCGGCGTGCTTCCGTGTCGATCCCGACCAGTTTGCCGCCCCGCACCCGCTGGATGCCTGTGGCGAGTCGCAGCGCGCTGTAGGTTTTGCCGGAACCGGACGGGCCGATCAGCCCGATCAGGAGTGGGGTGCTTTCCCGCTTGGGGTTTTCGACGAATTCAAAGGACATGGCTTCCCCCCTCAGTAGCTGATCTTGACGTGGGGGATCAGGCCCTTGGCAACCGCCTCGATCACCTTCTTCGCGTCGGCTTCCGAAAGACCTGAAGCGACCAGTGCGGAGAGAGCCTCGTGGTTCACCTTCGCCCGGTGCTTCTTGTCGGCCTCACGCTTGGCGGTGGCATCGGCTTCTGCCTTCTTCTCCTCCTCGATCCGGTCCCGCTCCCGCTGGGCTGCGGCATCAGCGGCTTCCTTTGCTTTCCGCTCGGCTTCGGCCCGTTCACGCTCTGCCTGTTCCTCGGCCGCCTTGCGGTCGGCCTCTGCTTTGGCGATGGCAGCGAGGCGATCTTCCTCGGCCTGCTTGGCGCGGACATCGGCTTCGGCCCGCTCCCGTTCGAGGCGTTGACGGTCCTGTTCAGCCTTATCCTGCTCGGCTTTCACGCGTGCAGCTTCGGCTTCGGCCTCCTTGCGGGCGGTTTCTTCCGCTTCGGCCTTTGCCTTGGCGGCGGCTTCCTGCCTGATCTTCTCCTCGCGTTCCTGCTGCTCGCGTTCGGCCTGTTCTTTCCGGAGCCGTTCGAGTTCCGCTTGCTCAGACTCGTACTTCTGGCTGGCGACGAGGACGTCGGCGAGACGCTTTTGCGCCACGTCGAACGCGAGTTGGGCGCGTTTGCCGAACTCCTGCCAGTCGCGGGCGTAGAGCTTTTCCACGGCCTCGATCCGCTGCAGCACCACGGCTGAGGGAGGATTCGGTAGGTCAAAGCGGAGGGCCGCATCGAACTCCAGCAATGCCGTTTCTTGTGCCGCCACGCGAGATTTCTCCTTCTCCTCCCACTCGGTGAGCGGCGCGCGGATTTCCTCCTTGAGGTCGTCCAGTTCGTCACGAATGCGCTTACGCTCGGCGTCGATCAGGCTGATCTGCTTCTTCTGGTCGGCGACCAGATCCTTGCCCATGTCGTCGAGCAGCGTCTTCGACCGGGCGATCTTGTACGCCAGCGAGCGGATCTGCTCGCGGCCCTTGTCTGTCGAGATGTCGAGGGCGTGGGACCGGGCTTCCTTCTTGATCTTTTCGAGGATGTCCGAGGTGCCTTCAGGGGTGAAGATTTCGAGGGGCTTGAGTTGCTCCAGCACTACCAGTTCAGTCATGCAGTTTCCTTTCGATTGAGTTGTGAATCAGTTACTTGAAGGCCCAGAGAGGGAAGTCCTCGTCGGCCAGTTCTACCAGCGCCGGAGGTTCCACCCACGGGACGCCCGGCCCCCAGCGGTCCATGCTGTCGCGGTAGCGGCGGACCGCGAACTCGCAGGTGAAGGCGCAGATGTCGTAGAAGTTCATGTTCCGGGAGAACTCGCGGATCGCGACGTTCGGGACGCGGCCCGACTCCTGGAACACGAACACGAAGCGGTGCTCGGCGGTGCGGGCAAACGCTTGGAACCAGCAGAGGAAGTCGAAATCGGCATTGGCGAATGCGCCGAGGCGGTGAACGGCGTCAAGGCCGCGGTCGCGGAACATCTGTTTGGCCTGCCGCACAGCGGCGGTGTAGATCACCGCCTGCGTGCCGTAGTGCCGCGCTGCGATCGCATTGGCGACGGCTTCCTCAAGCCGCTTCTCCTGCGGGTTCGAGAAGGTTTTCAGGTCGGTGATGGTGTCCGGCGTCAGGTAGTCGAGTCGCGCCTTCATCCTCACCCCGGTGGCGGCGTCGATCCAGAAAATCGAAACTTCCGCAAAGCCACCGCGGAACAGAGGGGCGGAATCCAGGCTGCTTTCGAGGAACTGGGCCGCCTGCTCGATCCGCTTGATGAGCGCCTTCGAAATGAACTCCTTTCCCTCGTGCTGCTGAAGGTGCGCGGCCTCGATCTCCGTCCAAAGCTCAACGATGGTATCCACCTCGCGGATGCGCGCAGAAAGTTCCGCCAGCGTGCCGGACTTCTTGAGCTGGAGTTCTTCGCAGTAAGCCTTCAATTCATCGCCGGATTTCAGGGCGTTCGGGTGGTCGTCCTTCTCCAGTTTCGGGGCGTACACCGCATCGAACGCGGCCTTCCCCTCCAGAATCCGCTTGTGGAACGCCTTGCCTGTCTCCTTCGCCTCAGTGTCGTCCGGCTCGCGGTCGGGGTTCAGGACGGAGTTGATCCAGTAGGTGAGCGGCGAAACGCGGAGGTCCCGCACGCCGCTGTTGCTGAGGCTCGGGTCGGCGTGGTACTCGGCTTCTGGCATACCGAGGTAGATACCCGGTTCGTGGTAGGTAAGCGTGGACTCCATTCCTTATGCTCCATTTATGCGTTGACATTTGGTGTAATCTCGTGCCACACATAGAGCACGGATAAGGAACTCGCGCAAGCGAAAAGTGTAAGGAGCATACACAGAATGAACGGCAGCCTACCGAATGGCGTGGAGATCGCCATTAACATCAAGAACAGATGTCGCGCGTTAAAGAAGACCATCCCCAGCGTCTGCGAGGAGGCAAAGGTGAGCTACGACTCGTACAAGAACTGGCGGAGCGGCAGGATCGAGCCGCGCATCCGCAGCGTGCAGAAGATCGAGACGGTGTTGAAAGCACATGAACAGTCGGGAGAAGGGATGGGGCATGCCACGAATCAGAACGATCAAGCCTGAACTGCCTCAGTCCGAAAGCCTCGGTAGGGTCAGCCGGGAAGCCCGCCTCTGTTTCATCCTCCTATTCACCATTGCAGACGATTTCGGGAAGCTTCGCGGGAACTCGCGAATGCTCGCGAGCCTTCTCTACCCCTACGACGACGACGCGCCCGGAAAGATAGCTAGTTGGCTGACTGAATTGGAGCGGGAAGGCTGCGTTACCCAGTACGCCATCGAAGGAAACAGCTACCTCAAAATCGACAATTGGCATTTGCATCAGAAGGTTGACAGGCCCACCGCCTCGAAAATCCCCGACCCGCCCGAGACTCCTCGCGAGGCCTCGCGAGGAATTGACGAAAGCTCGCGAGGCCTCGTCGTAGGATCTAAGGACCAAGGAAGGGATCAAGGAAGGGAAAGGATCGTCGATCTGCCCGCACGCGGACCCGCACCCGCACCCGCGCGCGAGGCCCCACCGCCGCCCCCACCCGAACGGGCCGGTAACATTCCCACCCTCGACCAGGTGCTCGGTACACCGCCACCCCACGCGGTCGAATTCCACCCCCGGTACAACGAGGTCCGGGAGTACATCACGAAACGCCTTCCCAGCCTCGGGCGCCAGAACGCCTCGGAGGTGAACCGCTGGCTGCTATCCGGCGCCGACCCGGAGAAGGACATCTTCCCGAGCGTGGACTACGGCATCGAACACCGCCGGAGCGACATCGGCAGCTTCCGGTACTTCACCCGCGGGATCGAGAGCAGCGTCGCGACACGGAAGGACGCCGAGGAGCAGAAGGAACGGTTGCGTCAGAAGTTCGCGGCGATGGATCAACAGGCTGAGGAGGAAAAGGCATGACGAAACAAGCGGATTTCGAGCGGATTACACGGCTCGTGATCGACCCGATCACGACGTACTGGGGCGGGAAAATCCCGGACGCGATGGCCGAGGCGTTCATCGAAGACCTATCGCGATACGGCGACTCGACGCTCAGCGCGGCGATGGCTTCCGTCCGTCGGACGTGCAAGTCGATGCCGCGCGTTGCCCACCTGGTGGATGCCTGCGAGCAGATCGCCCCTTCCCGGAGCGCCAACGAGGACAAGGCACAGGCCGTGTTCGACGACCATCGCCAGCGGAACGAAAGGGCTCGGAGACTCACAGCGGAGTTCCTCGACGAATTCGAACTGAGCGACCAGATGCGGGCCGCAAAGGCCGAGGGATGGGATGTGCCCCTCCGGGACTACGCGCGCAACGCAGCGTCGTTCCAATCACAGATCATCGCCCGCGAGAGCAACCCCGGTTACCGGATGATGCCACTCACCCACCCGCTGAAACAGAACGAGAATAACCTCCGGTGCTCGGAGTTCGAGGCCGCTTGTCGCAAACAGGCCGCGAAGGGCGTGATCGACGTCTTCGTGCCGGGTTACCTGATCGAGGAGTGGAAACCGAAGCCGGTTGCGGCATAAAGGGCGCATAAAGAAGCGCTCGACAACCCCCACCCGCTGTGGCATCCTTCGGGAAACAGCGCAAGGGGCGGGGATGCAGGGACGTTGGGCGGTTGTTCAGACCAGGCCGCGAGAGGAAGAAATCGCGGTAGCCCATCTGCGCCGCCAGTCGTTCGAAGTGTTCCTGCCGTTGCTGCGCGAACGCAGGGGGCAAGAGGCAAAAGTCTCGCCCATGTTCCCGGGCTACATCTTCGTCCTCATCGGTCCCGCCTGCCCGCACTGGTCTCCGATTTCATCGACCCGTGGTGTCAAACGGTTGATCACCAGCAGCGCCGAGCGACCCGCCTTGGTCCCGTCCGGTTGGGTCGAGCACCTCCGCGAACAGGGCGTACTCGACATGTTCACCGATTCGCTCTCGTTCAAGAAGGGCGACCGGGTCGAGTTCATCGCCGGGCCGTTCGAAGGTCACATCGGGGTTTGCCACTGGACTAGCGAACGACGTGTGGGCCTGTTGCTGGACATGCTCGGTCGTGAGGTTCAGGTGGACTCGGAGCCGAAGATGCTCCGGCGTGTCGATGCATCCCTAAACTAGTTGTTGCGCGCAAGGATAATCGCTGCTACTCTGGTCGAAACACATACCTACCGCGTCAAGGGTTCTGCCTCTTGCCGTGCGGTAGCCATTCACCGCCCCGCACCAGCGGGGCTTTTCATTTCATGAACCAGCCGACGGGCCGGCTACAGCAGGCGAGGCCGAAAGCTCACGCCGCAGCCCAGACCATCCAAAGTACACGGAAGTAGACAGCATGGCGAAAGGCAAGAAGACCGGGGGCCGCAAGAAGGGCACACCGAACAAGGCGACCGCCGACATCGAAGCGAAGCTGACGGCGCTCGGCTGCGATCCCATCGAGGGACTGGCCCGCATCGCGAACGGTGAGCCGATCAAGTGTGGCATCACCACGCTGGCGGGATACCAGGAGGTGGAGGTTCGCCCCACACTGGCCCAGCAGCTCAAGGCCCGTGCCGAACTGGCAGAGTACGTCGCGCCCAAGCGAAAGGCCGTGGAGCACAGCGGCAGTATCGGCTCCCACGAGGACGCGCTGGGCGAACTGGAGGAACTGGACGAGCAGGATGACGCCTCGTGAGCGGGAAATCCGGCTCCGGTTGCGCGACGACTTCAGGTACTACGCACCTCGCTGTCTGACGATCCGCTCGAAAAGCGGTAAGGTCCACTCCTTCACGCTGAACGCCGCGCAGCTTTACCTGCACGAGAAGCTCGAAGATCAGCGGGCGAAGACCGGCAAGGTCCGCGCGCTGGTTCTCAAGGGACGCCAGCAAGGCTGCTCGACCTACACCGAGGGGCGGTTCTTCCACAAGGTTACGCACCGCGTCGGGCTGAAGGCATTCATCCTGACCCACCTCGATGAGGCCACCAACAACCTGTTCGGCATGGCTAAGCGGTTCTACGAGCACTGCCCGCCTGTGGTGCGCCCGTCGCTGAAGGCGTCGAACGCCAAGGAACTGCTCTTCGACAAGCTCGATAGCGGCTACAAGGTCGGCACCGCCGGCAGCAAGGGCGTCGGTCGCGGCGACACGATCCAGCTCTTCCACGGCTCGGAGGTGGCTTACTGGCCGAACGCCGACACCCACGTCGCCGGCGCTCTGCAGGCCGTACCGGACGAGCCGGGGACCGAAGTCATCCTCGAAAGCACGTCGAACGGCCGCAAAGGCCTGTTCTTCGAGATGTGCGCAGCGGCGATGCGGGGCGAGGGCGAGTACATCCTCGTGTTCATCCCGTGGTTCTGGCAGCCGGAGTACCGCAAGCCGGTGCCGGAGGGCTTCGCGCCGACCGCCGACGAACTGGCCTACCAACAGGAGCACGGCCTCGACCTCGAGCAGATCGTCTGGCGCCGGGCGAAGATCGTCGAACTGAACGGCGTCCACAACTTCCGCCGCGAGTACCCAGCGACCCCGAAAGAGGCGTTCAGCGCCGAAGTGCCCGGAGCGCTGTGGAAACGAGACCAGATCGACAACCTGCGGGTGCGGGAACACCCCGTGCTGGTACGGATCGTCGTGGCGGTGGACCCGTCCGGTGGCGACAAGCAGAAGAACGACGAGGTCGGACTGGTCGTACTCGGCATGGACGCCCAGAAGCACGGGTATGTGCTGGAGGACGCATCCGGGAAGTATTCGCCCGAGGCGTGGGGCAGCAAGACGGTGGCCCTGTACCGCAAGTACCAAGCGGACCGAATAGTCGCCGAGGCGAATTTCGGCGGAGCAATGGTGGAAAGCACCATCCGGGTCGTCGACCGCAGCGCCCCGGTCAAACTGGTTCACGCATCGCGCGGCAAGCACGCACGGGCCGAGCCTGTTGCGGCGCTGTACGAGCAGGGCCGCATGCACCACCACGGCGAGTTCATCGGCCTCGAAGACGAAATGGTGACGTGGGTGCCGCTACAGTCCACGGACAGCCCGAACCGCGTAGACGCGCTGGTGTGGGCCGCGACCGAAATACTCATCGAGGACTCGGCCGGGGCCGGATGGCTGGACTACTACGGCGGGATCGCACAAGAGAGCCAAACGAAACACGAGGAATCGACGGGAGCACATGCCGAGCGGCGGTAAGGAGACCAAACTCAACCCGGGCGTTGTGGCCCGCGTGGCACAGGCGGCACGGTACGCTCTGACCGGCATCGCGCCAGATGGGTGGTTCGGCCCGATGCAGCCGCTCCAGCCGATGGCTCCGGCGTCCGTCGAGGGCCGCCGGTTCGACTACCCGGTCGGCGCCAACCTCGACACCCGCCCGCGCGGCGCCGAGCCGATCGGGTTCGACCAGCTCCGCTTCCTCGCGGACAACTGCGAAATCCTCCGCGCCGTCATCGAGACCCGCAAGGACCAGATGGAGGCGCTGAACTGGGTGATCCGCCCCCGCACGAACGGGGCCGGGTACCAGAAGGCGACCGACGAGCAAAAGCGCCGCGCCGACGAGATCACGACCTTCCTGCAGAGCCCCGACCGCGTCAACACCTGGGCGCAGTGGCAGCGGCAGTTGCTCGAGGACCGCTTCGTCATCGACGCCGCCTCGCTGTACAAGCGCCGCGACCGCAAGGGCGGGCTCTACGCACTGGAGATCATCGACGGCGCGACCATCAAGCCGGTCATCGACGATTCGGGCCGCCGCCCGATGCCGCCCGACCCTGCGTACCAGCAGATCCTGAAGGGGATCCCCGCGGTGGACTACGCCGCCGACGAGCTGCTGTACCTCGTCCGCAACCCGCGGAGCTGGAAGTTCTACGGCTACTCCGAGGTCGAGCAGGTCGTGATCACCGTCAACACGGAGATCCGCCGGGCGCTCAGCGTGCTCGACTACTACACCGAGGGCAGCCAGCCCGACGCCTTCCTCGGCCTGCCGAAGGAGTGGACCGTCGATCAGATCAAGGCCTTCCAGACGCACTTCGACGCGATGATGTCCGGCAACTCCGCCGCCCGCCGCAAGCTCAGGATGATCCCGGACGGCGGCAAGTACCAGGAGACCAAGCAGCCGCCGCTCAAGGACGCCTACGACGAGTGGCTAGCCCGGAAGATCTGCTTCGTCTTCTCGATCTCGCCCGAGCCGTTCGTGCAGCAGATGAACAAGGGCACCTCCGAGGTGGCCCACGACCGCGCCATCAAGGAAGGCCTCGCACCGCTCCAACGGTGGGTGAAGAACTTTATCGACCCGGTCATCGCCCTGGAGTTCGGAGCGCCCGACCTCGAGTTCGCGTGGCAGGATGACCGCGAGATGGACCCGAAACAGGCCGCCGACATCCGCACCGCGAACGTCAAAGCCGCGATCATCTCGGTGGATGAAGCGCGCGAGGAGATGGGCAAGGAACCGCTCGGCGGTGCTTACGCCAAGCCGATGCTGGCGACCGCCAGCGGCTTCGTCGCGCCGACCCCGCCGGAGGAGCAAGCGGCTGCCCGCGAGGCCGCGCAGCAGAAGGTTGAGGAAGCGGCCCGGAAACCGGCCGAAGACGACACGAAAGACACAGCAACCGACGACAGCAGCAACGAGGATAAATGACCCTGTTCGTACCCATCACGAAGATCGACAAGGCCAAACGACTCGTTTACGGCCGCCTGTCGCAAGAGGTACCCGACAAGTCCGGCGAGATCCTCGACTACGCCACCTCAAAGCCCGCGTTCCAGAAGTGGTCCGACGAGCAGTTCAAAGCGTCCGGCGGCAAGAGCAAGGGCAACCTGCGTGCGATGCACGACAAGATCGCCGCTGGCATCTTCACCGACATCACCTTCGACGACGAGAACCTGAGCATTGAGGGATGCGCGAAAGTCGTTGACGACGCCGAATGGCTGAAGGTCGAGACCGGCACGTACACGGGCTTCTCGATCGGCGGCGGGTACGCAAAGCGCTGGCCCGACCCCGACAACCCGAGCCTGAAGCGGTTCACCCCGAACCTGACCGAGGTGTCGCTGGTGGACAACCCGTGCGTTCCGACGGCCACGTTCGAGTTCATCAAGGAAGACGGCTCGACGGAGCTGCGCAAGTTCAACACCAAGCAAGAGGCACCCATGACGAAGGAATCGACCACCACCGGCGACGCGCCGAAGGCCACCGACACCACCAACGAAAACCACACCCCGACCACCACCGAAGCACCCGCTGAGAAGGCGAACGAAGCCGACGAACTTGCGAAGGACGCGGGCGCTACCGAGCAGCCCGCCGAACCCCGTGACGGGCACCCGGCAGACAAAGGCGGCGTCGTTCAGGGCTTCCAAGCCAGAGACGGCTCGTTCCACGTTCGTAAGTCTGACGCACTTCAGCGCAACAGCGAGATTGACGCCACCGAGGCTGCCGCCCCCGCGCTGGCAGCATTGGAAAAGCTCGACGCTGCGGCATCCGCCGTGGAAGCGACGCTTGAGAAGAAAGACCCCGCCGATGCAGCGGCTGGTGAGCTCGCCAAAACAGCCGACGAGCCCGAAGCGGAAGACAAACCGGCAGACACCCCCGCCGAACCGGCTGAGAAAGCCGCCGAAGCCGAGGTGAAGAAGGGCATGTACGGCGTGTCCCGCTTCGCCGAACTGCTCTCCTCGATCCAGTGCCTCCAGCAGGACACGGCGTGGGAAGCAGAGTACGAGGGCGACGACTCCGCGCTGCCCGGCAAGCTAAAGGCATGGCTCGCTGAGGGGGGCAAACTGCTCGTGCAGATGACCCGCGAGGAAACCGCCGAACTCACCGCGACCAAGGACGCCGGTGGCGACTCACTGGCGAAGCGCTCCAACGATGCGCTGTCGGCGGAAAACACGGCGCTCAAGAAGGCGCTCGGCGACATGACGCCGAAGCTCGAAGGCCTGCTCACCAAGTTCGAGCAGTGCGCGCAGACCATCAAGGAACAGAACGAAAGGATCGCTCACCTGGAGAGCCAGCCCGCAGCACCCAAGGGCGCTCTCCGCGTGGTCGAGAAGACGAATGACGGTGGCAACGATTCGGACGGCGACATCGTGAACAAGTTCAACCAGCACCTCGACACGCTACCGGCGGCCGAAAAGAGCAAGCTGCTCATGAAGGTCGCCCTGGCGAACCCGGTCGCGGTGCAACAGTAAACCCGATTTCAACTCAAGGAGAGAGAGCATGAATCTGATCAACCCCACCAAAGAAACGATGGACCTGATGAAGTCCTCGCTCGGCATGAAGCTCGGCGAAGACCTGAAGAAGGGCGTCACCACCTCGACCGGCCTCGTCTACTACGACCTGCAGGCGCCGGCTAAGAACCTGTACCCGGTCATCACCCCGCTGCGCAACAAGATCCCCCGCGTCAGCCGCAAGTATTCCGGCAACGCCACGAACTGGAAGCAGATCACCTCGATCCTCGGCTCCGGCTTCAACGGCATGGGCTGGGTACCGGAAGGCCAGCGCTCGGGCACGATGTCCTACAGCTCGCAAGACAAGGCGGCGACCTACGTCACGCTCGGCGAAGAAGACTACCTGACCTTCGAAGCCGAACACGCCGCGGAGGGCTTCGAGGACGAGAACTCGATGGTCACGTTCCGCCTGCTGCAGAAGATGATGCAGAAGGAAGAAATGGCCATTCTCGGCGGCAACCGCTCCCTGTCTCTCAGCGCCCCGTCGGCCCCGACCCTGTCGGCGTCCGGCTCCGGCGCGACGCTTCCGGCTGCGACCTACTCGGTCATCGTCGTGGCGCTCACCTTCGAAGGCTTCAAGAACTCCAGCCTCTCCGGCGGCGTGGCTACCAGCCAGACCGTCACCGGCGCGGATGGCAAGACTTACAGCCTGAACGGTGGCTCCTCGAACAAATCGAGCAACGCGACCCAGGCCGTGACCCTCGGTCAGACCTTGTCCGCCACGGTCACTGCTATCCAAGGCGCGACGGCATACGCCTGGTACGTCGGCACGGCGGGTTCGGAAAAACTGGAGAAGATCACCACGATCAACTCCGCTACCTTCTCCGCACCGCTGGCGGGCACCGGTCAGGCAGCGACCGCCATCACCGCCAACTGCTCGGTCAACTCCTCGCTCGCGTTCGACGGCCTGCTCACCCAGGCGCTGAACCCGTCGAACCTGGCCTACGTCAACATCCTGCCCACCGGCACCGCCGGCACCGGCACGGTGCTGACGGCGTCGGGGCGCGGCACGGTGGTCGAGATCGACACGATGCTGCAGAGCATGTGGGACAACTACCGCATCAGCCCGAGCGTGATCTACGTCAACAGCCAGGAGCTGAAGAACATCACGGCGAAGTGCCTCAGCAACACCTCCGGGCCGCTGCTGAAGTACGATGTGAACGGTGCTGGCGGGAACTACGACCTGACCGCAGGCGGCACCATCTCGTGGTACTTCAACCCGTTCACCCTGAACGGCGGCGCGAAGATCCCCGTGATGATCCACCCGGACGTTCCCCCGGGCATGATCCTCGCGTGGGCCGAGCAGCTCCCGCCGTGGTACCAGAGCAACGAGGTGCCGAACGTCGCCGAGGTCATCACCCGCAAGGACTACTACCGCATGGACTGGCCGCTCCGCACCCGTCAGCGCGAGTACGGCGTCTACGCGGAAGAAGTGCTGGCGGTCTACGCCACCTTCGCCATGGGCGTCATCTGCAACATCGCAAACGGCTAACCCCGCTGGTGTTTTCACCACTGGGCATCCTTCGGGGTGCCCAGAACTGAGAGCATCAACCACAAGGAGAAGACAATGACGGTAAAGATGAAAGGGCCGGAAGGCCACAGCGGCTTGTCCCACCAAGGCAACTCTTACGTGCCCGACGCAGACGGCGTCATCGAGGTTCCGCACGAAACGGTAGGCGAGGCCATAAACCACGGCTTCACAATCATCCCCGGTAGCACCGAGGGTGCCGACACGAACGGCGATAAAGTGGCAGACCTGACCAAGCTCAAGAAGAGCGACCTCCTCGCTCTGGCGAAGGAAAAGTTCGACATCGACCTCGACGCCTCGAAGACCAACAAGGAGTTGATCGCCGAAATCGAGGCTGCAGCAGCCGCTCAGAAGCCCGCATAGCGCGTCAGGTGCAGAAACGCCTCGTTAGCCTCTCTGCCGTAACCGTCGCCCTCGGACTCACCGAAGCCGACGCAGCCCGGGCAGGCCGGATTGCCGACGCAGCCAGCCGGACGGTCTACTCGGTCATCCAGCGTCCGTATCTGTTCCGGCACACCTACAGTGACGTGTACGACGGCAGCGGTAGCGAGCGCCAGATGCTCCGCAACTGGCCCGTGCTGGCTGTCGAATCCGTGTCGATCTGCGCGGCTTCGGTTCCCCCCGCCGCCGCCTACGGACAGGTTGGATTCCGGTTCGACCCGTGGGACAGTTTTGCACCGGGAGCACCGCAATCGCTCACGTTGACCGGTGGACGCTTCCACAGGGGCCTGTCGAACGTGGCGGTAACGTACACCGCCGGGTACGCCGTCCTGAAAGAGGCCCACACCGTACCTACGTCAGCCGACTATTCGGTGATAGCGGACGTTCCGCTCGGTTCGTGGGCGGTAGACGACGGCGTCGAATACGCTGCGACCGGCGTACCGCTCGTCCGGGTAGCAAGCACCCCGGCGCCGGGTCAGTACACAGCCGCGGACGGGAAATACACCTTCAGCTCCGCAGACGCATCACACCAGGTGCTGGTGTCGTACAGTTTCACGCCCGCAGACATCGAGCATGCGGCACTCGCCGTCGCGGCGGACCTGTTCAACTCCGACTTTACCGGGAACATCAAGTCGCTCAAGGCAGGGGACGCTACCGTCGAGCGGTTCAGCGCCAGCTCCGTGAGCCAGGACGTGCTCGCGCTGCTCACCCCCTACCGATCCGTGATCGGCGTTTAGCCCGTGTCCTTCCTGTACCCGCGCACAATCACGATCACGCGGCCCAATTCACTCTCCTCCTTCGGTGCGCAACCCTACAGCGGGCTGATGCCCGACGACGAAACGCAAGTCGCGACCGGCCTCGCCGCACACATCCAGGTCGACAAGGGTAGCCTCGCTCCGCAGGCGAAGCTGCCCGCCGATGCAGCCTACCAGAGCTTCTGGAAGATCATCTTCAAGGGGCCGCGCGGGCTCAGCAAAAGGGGCGACGTCATCACCGACGACCTCGGCAACCGCTACCAGGTCGTCTCGGCGGACTGGGGGCCGATGGTCACCACCTGCCGCGCGCAGATCCTCGAGACCTGATTCCATGGCCGACCTGTCCGATGTCGAAAACGTTCTGGTCTGCCTGATCACGCAGATCGTCTACCCCTACGGCACCGCCGCCGCTTCGATCGCGGGGCACCACTGCCGGGTGTTCCGCGGTTGGCCCATCCCCGCCGGACTCGACGCCGACCTGAAAGCCGACGTGGTCAACGTGTCCGTGTTCCCAGCCGACACGGAAAAGAACGCCACGCGCTTCTCTACCGACTGGATCGAACTGCAGACGCCGCGCATCACGATGACCGCGACGGTTGCGGCAACCATCGTGACCTTCGGAGGGAAAGCCTGCTGCCCCCTCAACGCCGCCGTCACCGTGAACGACAAGGCATTCGTCTACCCCTTGCAGGCCACGGACACGCCCACGACCGTTGCCACCGCGCTCGCGGCACTGATCAACCCGACTTTCGCCGCCACGAGCAACGGGCCAGTCCTGTCTATCCCTGGCGCGGTCAAGCTGGAAGCCCGCCTCGGCACCGTCGGCACGATCATTCAGGAGGTGAAGCGGCAGCAGAAGGGCTTCCGCATCACCGTCTGGTGCAACTCGCCGCTCGTGCGTGACGCGGTGTCGTCCGCGCTGGACGCCGCTCTGGCCCAGTTGACCGACATCGCTTTGACCGACGGCTCGACCGGGCGCATCCGCTACCAGCGCACCCGCACCATCGACACGGCGCAAAAGTCCATGCTGTACCGCCGCGACTTCGAGTACTCGGTGGAGTACCCGACCACGGTCACCCGCCGCGTCGCCACCATCGTGGCGGAGCAGGCCAACGTAACGAACAACTGAGCAAGGAGATCGCCCATGAAAGTCCTCGTCGTGACCAACCCCTTCGGTGGAAGAGAGGCCGGTAGCCGCATCACCGACCCTGCCGAGATCAAAGCCGTTCTTTCCGGTGAGCACGCGCACCACGTTGTGCAGGCCGAACACCCTGACAGCCCGAAACCCAAAAGCAAGGAGGCGTAACCGATGCCCGTAGTTCAGCAAGGCTCCATCAACACCACGGCGCTCTCCGTCCCCAACCTGTACGTCCAGATCGTCGCCCCGCAACCCGCGCTCAACGGCGTGCCGACCAACATCCTCGGCGTGGTCGGCACGGCGAACTGGGGGCCGGTCAACAGCCCCGTCATCTGCTCCGGGCCGAGCGACGCCGCCCAGCAGTTCGGGCCGATGCAGGCGCGGAAGTACGACCTCGGTACCGCGATCTACACCGCGTCCCTTCAGGGCGCGTCCAACTTCCGGGGCGTGCGTGTCACCGACGGCACCGACGCCGCCGCGTCCGTCGCGCTCGGCACGGGCACTGGCCTCACCTTCACGGCGAAGTACACCGGCTCGCTCGGCAACTCCATCACCGTCAACGTCGGTACCGGCAGCAACAGCACGTCGGGCACGCCGACCTACAAGCTGACGGTCAACCTCCCCGGCCTCCTCTCCGAGGTGTTCGACAACATCGGCGGCACGGGCAACACCCTGTACGCCAACATGGTGGCCGCCATCAACAACGGGCAGAGCGGCCTTCGCGGGCCGTCGCATCTCATCGTCGCCACCCTTGGCGCCGGCACGACCGCACCCACCAACCCGTCCACCGTGACGCTCACTGGCGGCACGGACGGCGCGACCACCATCACCTCGGCGGTGCTGATCGGGCAGGACGTCATTCCCCGCAAGGGCATGTACGCGCTGCGCGGCACGGGCATCAGCGTGGCAATGCTGGCCGACGCCGACGACTCCACCCAGTGGACGCTCCAGAACGCCTTCGGCCTTTCCGAGGGCGCGTACATGGTGCTGACCAGCGCGGCGGGCGACACTATCAGCAACTTCGCGTCCTCGCTCGCGACCGCCGGGGTGGACAGCTACGCGGTGAAGCCGCTGCTCGGCGACTGGTGCTACATCAACGACACCGTCAACGGCGGCATCACCCGCCTCGTCTCCCCGCAGGGGTTCGTCGCGGGCAAGCTGGCGGCCCTCTCGCCGGAACAGTCGTCGCTGAACAAGCCGCTGTCCGGCATCATCGCCACACAGAAGAGCAACGCGAAGCAGCAGTACAGCGACGCAGAGTTACAGGCCGTCGCGGCGGCACGCGGCGACGTGATCGCCAACCCGTCGCCCGGCGGCAGCTACTTCGGCGTCCGCCTCGGCCTGAACTCGTCGAGCAACGCGGCGATCAACGGCGACAACTACCCCCGCCTGACCAACTACATCTCCGCCACGCTCAACGCGGGCATGGGGCAGTTCATCGGCCGGGTGCAGTCCCCGACGGTCCAGCAACAGGCCAGGGCCACGCTCGACAACTTCCTCCAGAACATGTTCCAGCAGGGCATGATCCAGGACTGGAAGGTCGTTCTCGACGCGACGAACAACCCGCAGAGCCGCGTCGCGCTCGGCTACATGCAGGCCGACGTGAAGGTGGTGTACCTGTCGATCATCAAATACTTCCTCGTCAACCTCGAGGGCGGCCAGACGGTCGTCATCGCGCGCAACACCAGCCCCAACTTCCAATAAGGAGATAGCCCATGCCCATCAACAACTATTCCGTCGGCAAGGACATCAGCTACTCGGTGGTGACGCCTTCCGGCACGCTCAACCTGAACGGCAAAACCGGCTATTCGATCAAGCCGATGTTCACCGACATCA
>VFQN01000601.1_pt1 | contig 65896 bp, 62 predicted proteins | sample 3512371 | NCBI WGS metagenome assembly VFQN01 (sample SAMN10412370, study PRJNA504923) | tailings metagenome | isolation source: Replicate 2 from Balatoc abandoned mine | place: Philippines: Itogon, Benguet | collected 2017-08-28 | reverse complement strand
TTTGTTAACAAAGTTTCTCTCACCTAAAACGGTTTAATCGCGTTTATAATAAAAGCGCTTTTTATTTTAGGGGAGAAAAATTGCTGAAGTGGCGAAAGAACCTGCAACAAACAACAAACAAAAGGAACAAAAGCTCGAAGATGATTGGAAGAATCGGGATTGTTAGTAGAAGAGTAGTCGCCTTGGTGCAGAAATTGCCTATGAGCACAGGTGTTACTCCAGCTCAACAGCAAGCTGCTGCCAAGATAGCTGAGGTTGACCACAAGATTAGAACACGACACGAGGAGCTTCATATTCCAAAGGAAGCCAATGCAGACGAAGTCAGAAGAAAGAGAATGATCTATCGCTCAAAGCAGAGAGGATGGTTGGAGGTTGATCTTCTTCTTGGTTCTTGGGCTGAGAAAAATGTGTCAAAACTTTCCGCTAAGGAGCTTGATGAATACGATTTGATCCTTCGAGAAGAGACGATTGACGTTTATAATTATGTCTCAGGAAAAGATCCATTACCGGAGCATCTCCAGAACTTGAAAGTTATGAAGGATTTACAGGCATATGCATTGTCGAGTAAAGCTTTGGACCCCGAGACCTACGCTACTTTTAAGAGAGAAAACCGATTGACTTAACAGTTACATTCTGCCTCTGTAAATTAAAATTTATCTTTTTGTTGAAAGATCATTGTTTCATGAGTGGATACAATTACCAAATAAACCAAATATTGTCTACGAACAATGAATTAGATTTGAATATCTTATCGCATAACTATTTCTACCGCCAAATTAAGAATCGTGGTTCTCGAACATGAGCTGTATTTCCTAAACGGACAGTACCACGCCAATTACCCAACCCATGCGGTCGCACACAAGGAGGTTGTAAGCATGTTTCTCCACTTAAGTCAATGAAAAAGCGGTTCGCTTTACCACCGATTGTTGTCCTTAATTCATCGACTAATCGACAATAATTGGAAGGAATAGTGCAGATAGCGACTTCACATTTAATCGTCTCAGCTAAGTGAAGAATATAAGCAAAATATTCCATTTCACGATTTTTCCTTAATACTCTTTCCATATCAAATTGCTTAACTTCTTTGATTCGATCAGATAAAATCACTTGAGATAAATTCGAATAACGTACATCGATACTCTTTTCCGACCCTAAATTCCTTATTTTAGTCATTGCATCTATATTCTCGGATGCAATATAAAAGATTTTCTTTTTGGATGCAAGAGTTTCTCTTTCATTGCCTCCATCAAGATAAAAACCAGGAACATCATGTCTTTTCCACATTTCTTCTGCTGCTTCAATATATTTCACTGCTGGAACTAATCTCATCTCAAGATGTTTATCACCATGACGGATATATGCCGAAACACATTGCCCATTAGAGTTTTTTACAGCTTCGTCAAAATGTTGATCTAACAGTTTCTGTGTCGCATGATTCGGACGAATAAAGAAAGTGACGGATATTGCTCTCCACCAAAGATAATGATACTCTGGTAACATCCCAAAGCAATTAAGCATATGAGTAAATTGACTTGGAACAAATAATCTTAATTTATCCTTGAGGACAAGTTCTTCACCTATAACTAAAACCTCGTCAGAGAAGCGATCTGAATGATGACGCTTAAATTTAGGATGGCCATCAACAAAATCAGCATCTAATATTCGTTCTACAGGGTACTGATAACCTAAATCTTCATAATCTGCAATTGTTCGATCATCCATGAAGACAATATTATGGAGTGCTTTATTCGCTTGATTTGCGCGCGGTTTCAATGTTTCTCGCAACTGCTTCCAGCGTTTACCACATTGTGATGGGGTCTTATTACTCATTTCCTTCGCAATAATTCGCCATGCTCCTTTATTTCCATGTTTTGTAACAAGATCTTGGAGCTTCTTGTCATCAACAGGATTCCACGTATCAGAGGCAGAAATAGTCTTGACAGCCTCACTGTCTCTAAATGCGACTTCCATAGCATCTTGGAGAGTACACTTACTAAAAGGATGATAGTAACATTCTAAAGATTTTTTCCCTTGATCTTCACAGTGCTTATTCTTGTATCTCCAGGTCCATCCTCCGTGCTGCAGTAATACTCGACCAAGATCAACAGATAGTGCCAATACCTCACCATAAATATGTAGCTCTGATCCATAGCCTTGGGGAAACCCTTCAGTTATTAAATATTTGGCCTTTTTGCAGTCTGGGGGATTCTGTGTATTCCAAATCAAGTCAATCGCCTAATCCAAAACATAAAGAACGCACAGGAGTAGTAATTCTACACTTACCTCATAAAATCCAGGTAATACTTCTCCACTTTCTAAATCCGCTTTACTTGCCAATCCAGGCCAAAGCCCGTATGTATTATTTGGTAGAATCTCGATTGGCTTCTGATGAAAGTTATACTTTTTACATGATTCATCGTTATCTCCGATACCCCCTTTTCTTGCATTTAAAGGCCAAGCATAAAAAGTCAATAACAAGGACAAAAGTTGCCAGACTCGACAGAAAATTGGAAGTATCATGTGATTGACTTGAGCGGAACCGATTTCTGTGCTCGATCAGAAGGCGTCCTCAATTCATGCACTTTCGCCCAGTTTATCGTGCAACTTGGTAATTGAAAGATGAGCGAAGGATTGTTATGGTTTTTAGTCCTTCTGTTATTCCTAAACTTGGCGAAAGCTTTCACCAAATCACTAAGAGAGTTTAGTGTGAAGCTAGGCGATGGTACTTTTACTTGGGATCCTTTATTAGACCCGAATTTGCAACTTTTCTCGACGCAACACCATGTAAACGTTGAAGCAATACAGCTAATTTGGAGGGAATATGAAATTTGGATCGAGAATGAGCTCAAAAGGATATATTCCTTTTACAAGCAGGAGGTGTATCAGTTCGATCGCTTTAAATGGCTCCGGTATACTGATGCAACAAATCAACAAATCTTTCAAGACATTCTTACCGAAGTTAATTACCTAAAGCAAGGATATCCGAATCCTCGCATCCATTGTAATCTTATAGAGAGAGTAAATGATAGTTCAGGATGTCTTTTTTTCCAAATTACGGAAAAGTATTCAATAACCTTTACCCCTATCCCACCTGATCGGCTAACCTCACAACCCGCAGAAAACTTGTACGCCTTGTATAAAATTGCAGAAGAATTATTCAATTATCAATGGTATTATCATTCTGAAGCATTATCTTTCTATTTGCTATTTGAAGTGATACCATATTTTCGATCTACATTGCCTGTTCCTGATGAGTTAGAGCTTCACTTATGGGATATTAATCGAAGGATTCTTATCCTGCTTAGTGAGGTGCAGCGAGTAAGGAACAATATAGATGCGAGTGTATTTCTTAGTTTCAGTCTTATCCAGTCAACATTTCAATATTATTCAAGGCATGTGAATGTAACTAACTCGTTCCTTGGTAAGAGATTATCAACCGATCCACAGCTTCAGTTTATTAGCGCGAAGTTAACTATTATACAACTTCGAGTATTATTAACTATCCCTGTTCTACCTCCACAAACGGACGTTTCTATGCTTCGTCGATCGGAGATGATTCAAGACCTTCGCACATTTCAACAGTATCTGTCCGAAAATCACTTTACTATACCGTTAGCAGTTGTCACGGAAGAAGTTTCTGCCACTCCTTTCCATATGGCGCATCAAGGTTTGAATGATTTAGAGTTTCAACTTATATATACTCAAGTTCTAAAAACGCTCTGTCCTGAACTACACTACATCAACCCATCCCTATCAAATCATCTCAATCTTGTTACCTCTGATCAATCCTCTCAACGTCCCCTCAAAATTGGGTTTGTTTCGAATCATTTCTTTGATCATTCCATAGGAAGAATTTTACTTGAACTAATGGTAGTTATGAAAGAACAAATTGCCTGGCAAACAGGCAAGGAGTATCTTCAGATCAAACCTGAGATATTTGTGTATTTTATTGATAACCTTGATAAAGAGGGAAGGGGAAAAGATGATTTTGTTGTGACTTTGCTTCGTAATCGAATAGGAACAAGCTTCAAACATCTGCATATGGAGACAACGAATGCTCGGAACGTTATTTCTAACGATAATTTAGATATTTTACTATTTGCGGACTTAGGAATGGATTTCTCGACTTATGCGTTAGCATTTGCGCGATTAGCAACGTATCAGGTATTTTCTCGGATAATTAAAATGATCATTGATTGAGCTGCTTCTTCAGATTGCATGGTGGGGACACCCTATTACTAGTGGACTATCGACCATAGATTTCTTCTTTAGTCTGGAGGATGAACTCTTAACAGCTGATGAACATTACTCTGAACAGCTAGTTCGAATGAACACAATAAACTCCATTCCTTTACCTCTTGTAAGTATCCCTACTCATTTTGTTCTCCATTTGATTTCTTGAGTGCTTCAGAAACCAGTAGAAAGGGACAAGCGAATGATATATTATGGTGAGCTTGGCTTCCCACATAATGCCAAGTTCGCTGTTATATTAGGAAGAGTTTTCAAATATCATCCTGATTTTGAAGAAATTATTGTCAATCTCTTGGTGAAACTCGAAGATGATTATGAGTTATCGTTCTGTCATCTAAAAAATTCTTGTACTCCCTACTTTATTATAATTTATGCTGAGAAGGTTTTTGAGTTGAATCAGTACTTTCTCAATCGAATATCCGAACACCTGCATAGACATAGTTGGAATTTTACGGAAATTGAGATCGATAGGATTCTAAGTAGAATTAGATTACTCAGCTATAGCAAGTATTATTTCGAATTTTCACAGTTTGCAGAGGTAGCTTTGGATAGCTATCCATACGGAGGTTAGCAAATTTCCGCAGTTTCTTTTCTACTGAGTTCGAAATTTGTTTAGGGTGCATTACCACTCACGATGCGTTGCATTTGGGTCTTCCAATTGTATCTTTGCCTTCCGCTTATATTCGGTAAGTCGATTATGGATTTGATTTTACTCATTTTACACTGTTAATTTGTTAATCATAGTGGGAGGTTTACTTTGGGTATGTTTCGTCAAATGGATATCCTCGACCTTATTGCAAAAGATCGCGATGATTATGTCGAGAAAGTCTTCCAACTCCTTACCCATAGTGACCATCGCAATGAAATTACGTCAAAAATTCTATCTGGATTTGAAAATAAGTTGAAGCAGAATGTTCAAGTGGCAACGGAGTGGTTTGAGTTCTTTGATCGTCTCTTGCAAGAAAAGAAGAGGACATGATTGGGCTTTCTATTTTAACTTTAATATAATACAATATTTGATAAGTTTGCTGCGATAGACTGTCTCATCGAATTTGCGAGTGCTCGCGAGTATTTACAAGCTATCTCTGTGGCAGGGGTGATCGTAGCTGACGATACAGTTCCTAAGATGTCAAAGGAAATGATTTTATCTTCTAAAACTTCTTCTTGATTTTCTATCTCATCATTTTCGCTTTGTGGCTGTTGTCCTTTAATACAAAGAGAAATTATCCCACTCGCAGCGGTTTCTTCCTCGGACGTGGGATCCAGGAGTATCGCAGCATTAGACACCGCTAGCTCGACACAAGTCATAAAATATAGCATTGGAATTCCTGCATTTATTAAAGCTAAAATAGTTGCATTGACAGCTGCTGATACGACAGATCCTTCATTTTGTAATATGAGAATTTGAATGACTATGAGCTTCCGCGGATAAACATCAAGCTGAATGCTGGGAATTATCGTCCTCTTGAGATAAGATGATATGGCTAATTCATCAGATCCACTGCGATTTTCATTTAGATTTTCAATGTTTGATGCATAATTTACCTCGATTTCCACCTTGCCTTTGTCAGTCAGTTCGTGCCTCTGAAACTTGGGGACCACAGGACCGACAACAGTCGCCAAAACCGAAGTTTTCCCTTGCAAATATTTACATGCACCATCTACTTCATGAACGCCACCAATATTCATCGATATTGGCCGACTTTGATGATAACTTCTCAAATCTCTTCGAATCCCACTCATTGTTGATGCTGGAAATGGTGAGTACTACGGACTTTCTTTACACCAGAAATTATTAAGTCGGCATTTTTGTTGATGACGTGATCCAATAATCAAATTTCAGTTTACGTCAAAATCTTACGAATCACGCCGTGAAAGTTCTCTCGACGAGATCGTGAGTCATCCATTTAGAGCATTTCTTTTTTTAATCACATATTAATCCAAGCATTGAATGATGGCGTTTGTTACCACAACTTCTCTTGTAATGATTGTGATTCTTTACATGATTCATGGTTATCACTGTCTACTTCCACCGAACTTTGCAAAGCGTGTTATGTCAAGTGTTTCTTCTTCTTCCAGGTCAAATTTTAATGGTGTGAGCATGGCAGACGGAGACAATGAATTTTCTATTCAAGAATTTGATTATAATCAAGAGGAAAAACTGCCCTGGAATCCCACTGGCTATAAAATATGGAAATGGAGGGACTATAATATCAATTATGTTGATATTGGAGGTGATCAGAAGAAGCCTCCTCTACTGCTTATTCATGGTTTTGGTGCATCAGTCTTTCACTGGCGATATAATCTTCCGGCTTTAGCTCGCAAATATCATGTATTCGCCATTGACCTCCTTGGCTTCGGTCTCAGCGATAAGCCTCTAATAACTTACACAGCTGATGTTTGGAGGGACCAGATACTTGATTTCATTTCGCAAGTTGTTCGCCAGTCAACTGATCTCCCAGTTGTTGTGGCAGGGAATAGCTTAGGTGGCTATTCAGCTTTGTTTGCAGCAAGCGCAGAGCGAGCTACTTCAGAGAATTTGGTGAATGGATGTGTCCTTCTTAATGCAGCAGGAAGATTCCGTCCTTTAGATGGAAATTCTGTTGAAAAGAAACCCAATGAGCTTCTAACTCGTATCGCAGGCGTTTTTCAAAGATTTGTGATTTGGTTATCATTCATCTATACCAAACAGCCTGCTAGAATCACTCAAGTATTGAAATCAGTGTATCCAGTAGATCAATCAAATATTGACGAAGAGTTAGTTGAAAGCATCCGAGTTCCTTCTTTACATCCCAACGCAGCGGAAGTGTTTTACAGAATCATTACCCAGAACGGAAACGGTCCAAGACAATATCTCGATGATTTATTGTCTGAACTGAAAGTTCCGCTCATGCTCTTATGGGGAATGAAGGTTAGTTTTCTGAATTATATTTGTGAACCCATCGAAAATTTTGAAATTTACAGGATCCTTGGATTCGTCCCGCAGCTGCTCAAAAGATACTTACTCTTGTGCCAGACGCTCAATTCGTTGAAGTTGATGCAGGTTACTACTTTTCATCTACACTGTCTGCTTCTTCTTATATAATCCCCAGGCCACTGCCCGCATGATGAGAACCCAAAGGCTGTAAATCAAGCGATCGAAGAATTTGTTGACTCTTTGTACGCAAGAAATTAATTCCAAGAGAATCAATATTGTGTAAATACTGTAGATAGTGCAATTTAACCATTACTCGATGTCGTTTCTCGAACTTTATAGTTATCGAATTTCGAAAATAAATATCTATTATTTCTTTGCGGGAAAGATCTTCTGAGCATCTATGTAATGCTTCACTACTACATCTTTTTTCCCTTTCAGTCGATCGAATAATGATGGAGAGAAGCTCATTTCAATCCAACTCGATCGCTTGCCTCTTTCATCATCCTCGTATTTCAACTAACCAAACAAACATTCAAAGAAATCTACAAGGTTTTGTAGAACTTACATTTGCTTTGAATTGATTTTTTTGCGCGAGGATTCGAACAATATTTTGACGATCAGGGACTATATACCGCACAACAAAGTCACATTTCCTCTTCAACCATGGCTGCCAGATCTCCCGAATTTCAACATCAATTTCATCATCAGGTTGTTGAAGTAAGCTATTATCATCTACTGCTAGCTTTCTTTGTACTATTATAACTTTCTATGATCAGAAATTAGTCAAATTACTAGTGAACAAAGATGATCAAAGAGGCTACTCACCGGATTTTCACCTTTCTTCAGATCTTTCCTTGTTCCAAAATCCGCGCCCTGAAAAAGGATTAATTTTCTAACCAAACTTATTGTCAATAACATTTACATAAAACGGCTTTAGACGTCCTTTAATATTCTTATCACCATTTTCCATGTAGTCGTATATCCATTTAAGAAAGGCATCTTTCTGCGGGAGCGATGAAAGTGCACCGGTTTTAATGAATCCTCTTAGAAATCCAGCCTTTCTACAATCATCTTTCTTTCCATAATCCAGATTAAATGTTTCATAATAGTCCTTCTTTTCCTCGAGTGCTTTCTCATCCAATAATGATTGATGCCTCGCCCCACCTCTTATCATCAAGGCACTTCTACAAGTCTTTCCGAATGAATATAATGCTGGGACATGATTCGCAGCAATCGCGAGCCAAGAAGCGTTCAGCAGGAGAAGTGCAACGGAAAAAAGGTTTTTGCACGTCATTTCGTTGTAAATTAGAAAGGTGACGTAAAACTAAAATAATTGTAACTTGTCACAGTCACAATTTAGAATTGATACTTTAATTTGAAAACTTGGTTTGAACTTGGTAAAAACTATCCTATTCTTAAAGAATATCTCTTTTTTTCTAGAGCACATTCTATTTTCTCGCAAGAGTCTTCTCAAAAGATTAATGGCTTTTTTATCTACGATAGGGTCCCAATTCGGTAGGTTCCACAGATTCGGTATGTTTCGGTAGAGTATCGGTGGTGACATGACACATTACCAAACAAATCACACAAGACACAATCATCAGATATCACCATCAACTTAGTCAAGAATCACATTATTCGTCAAAGGATAGAAGACAATAAGAGTCATTAAAAAGTTGTTTTTGCTGACAAACGTCGAAAACAATGCGACGAGCGATAAATCCAGTCTTGAGGAAAAGCGGAAAACTATCCTTCTCTACAACTCAATTGGAAAAGCCTCCCGACCATTCCATAGAATCGCAAATATCAGAAATTGTTAAACTTCAAGATAAAACAACTTTTATGAAGGAAGTAGCTGAATTATGGAGGAAAAAATCTCAAACAACACTAAAGCGATCGAGAGACAAAGACTCTTTTATATCAGCCAGTGAGTTGAGTAAACTGTCTCATCCTGTCCCTAGAATGATTGCAGAAATCTTTCAAGATATTCCCGAACAAGATTCCCTTCCAAATCCAATCTCTAATCTCTTAAAGTTTTCATCAAATCTTTTCGGGAGTAATTATGAATATTTAGGGAATCATGCATTTCTTGATATCTTTCTAAAGAAAGGATACACAACATTAGCATATTCATGTTATGAGACAATTATAAATTTAAATCTTCCAATAGAACAAGCATTAACGGAAAGATTAATCTATCAATTAGCAAGTAATAATCAGACAACATTAATCAAAGAATTTCTGAAAAAACATCCATTAACATTAAATATCATGTTAAGAACATGTGAACCTTTTATATTATCAGGTAATCTTTCCTTTTATAAATATTTAATGAAGAAATATTTAATGCAACAGCAACAATCACCATCTCCATCATCTCCTTTATATCCTTTAGCTGAAATATTAAAAGTCTTAATGATATCAATCGCTCGTCGTTCTTTCAGTTATTATCGATGGACTAAAAGCGAAGAAAATGCATTACTTTCCATTCATAAACTGATTAGTCAATACTTTGTTGATTATCCTCCTAAAGATATTGATGATGTCATGGAAGAAGTCGAACAAAAGCTCTCTACCGCATCACCTGACTTTCAAAAACAATATTTGATTCTAAAGACCCTTCAAAATTTATTCCCTTCACATCATTCAAATAGAGAACAAGGATTAAGTAAGGAAGATGATGAGATCGATGATGAGATTAGTTCTCGTATTCCCTCTGTTCCTTTTGAATTAGATATCGAGAAACTAAGAGATGGTCAAGTGATTGTTGCTCTTTTCCTTCGCTTGACAGAAATGAAGTCAAATGAACCAAGATTAAAAGCTTTTCATAAGATCATGGCAGCTTTTATCGACGAAGTTCAAGAACAACCATTAGATGCATTAGCTGGAAACGATTCCCAGCTACCGATACCCCTACCATCTTCGTCATTTTATTCTTATCCTTTCATTAGTGAGATCGCTCCACCTGGTCCAGAACCTGTGAAAAAGTCACAGCGAATAGAAGATCTGACACGAGAGATCACGAAGCTTAACCAACCTGCGCAGAAACAAAGTTTCCCTCTTTTCTCTGCGCAGCTGTTTCCTTCTGAAGTATTTCTATGTCAGCATTTTGGTGCTCGTTATTTCGTTCAGTTCTTACGAGAGTATTTGAGAACGGAGACTGATCTTACTGAAGGTGAAGTGGATTCTAACAAAACAACGACAGATCTTGATTCGGGAGCTGTTGATGATCACGAGGAAGAGAGTGATCGTATTGCCTTGAATGATGATGGAGTCCTCAAGTCTCTCGATAACGACGTTCAGAGGAAAGGTAGAAGAATACTTGAGCAAGCGATGTTACACGCACAAAGAGTGCTGGAAGAAGACTTTGAGGATTATGATGATAGTTCCGACCAGGATGATGAAGAGGATGACGAAGAGGATTCTTCTATGGACCCAAAAGAATTTAAAGGGGAGGACGATTCCTCAGAAGATGATTCGATTGAATCTGTTGATGGGAGCGAGAACATAGATCAGGATAGGCTTGATGCCGTTGAGTCGGATGAAGATAATAGCGATAATTACTCGGGTGAGCCAGGTTTAGTTAGGATCGTTTTTGATAGCTCACTCTCTCGAAAAGTGAAAGAAATAGAGGAAGATGACTTTGCTGTCGAAGATCTTAGCTCTGAATTATATCGCTTGGGACAAAATCGTCTGAAATATTCGACTAGATTGTTTTTAGGTGACCCAATGAAATTCGTGCCAGATGTTTTAGCGAATAGCGCACAAGGAGACGTGAAGAAAGAGGAGCAAACGAAACCTAATCTTGAGAATGAGAATGACAAAGATGCTACGGCTACTCCATCTATCTTAAACGGTGTTAATGAATCGAATAGTCACAGTCAGGTGGAAACTTTTAAGAAAGATGTGTAAATATAGTTTCAAATGCTTAGTGATAGTTTTGTTGATTTTTATCGATGGTGATGGTGACGCTTCGCATAAATTGTTAGAAATTGACGAAAAGAAAGAGATCTATTTTTAATAAAAAAGATATAAACTACAATGACAGTTATATCTCTTCAATTATTTACAAAACAAAATATTGTTTGAGACACAAAGATTAGTGTGAAATCAAAATACTAGTGGATGGTTATGCTCTTCTCTTCTCAGGTGTTGGCTCAATGTTCTCATATTTACCCATTGAGAAATCTACACTAACTTGTTCTTGAAGATCTTTCATTCGTTTATTAGGTGAAACATATCCTAAAGAACCTGAAAAAGTGGAACTTTCACTGACTAAGCTATTATTTTTAGTCTTTCTGTGCTTTGACCTTGCTGTTGATTTTGGTGATGTATAAGAGTTCGTCGCCGTATCCCTCCTCCCTTTAGGAAGGTCCTGACTACTACTTTCTCGACTTGCAATAGATGATGTGGTAGTTTCATCGGCTGTACGACTTCCACTGCGACTGATCTCGTCTAGGACAGGGAGGACACGGAATTTACCAGCAATATTAGAGAGCTCATCTTGTAACATTCTATCTAATATACGCCTTTCTTCATGAACTACATCTTGATCACGATAAGATTGTCTTAATCCTAGAGCTAGTTTTACTTTAGGTCCAAGATGTTTTGAGTTGTCTTTGGTTAGTACAGCGTCTGAGGCTCTGCCTGACATACTATTAACTAATTGGAGTTTACTTTGATAAATCTTCTCTCGCATCTCTTTCTCTGCAATTCTTCTCCTTCGAGCTTCATCTTCTTGATATTGATCGATTAAATACGGACTATTTGACATTTTTTCTTTCCATTTTTGTGTCATTCTCTGCTTTGATTCTTCATGCGACTACAGATAGTAAAGGATGGTTGACATTATATAAAATAGCTGACAGTTGGTACTTACACGGTGCCTCTCATATTCATCTTGCTTAAACTTCTGGCGTGAGTTTATATAATGCTCAATCATCTTATTTCTAATCCCTTCACTTTCATCGAAAACTAAACAACGTGAGACCATTTCTTGGATTGAATCTCTTTTCATACCTTTCTTTCGTGTTTCCTCTGAAACACGATGTGGGGAGATATTTCCTGTCTCTTTGAGCAGAGATTCTCTGACCTTCATGTTAATTAACTTACATAGAAAACAACACAAGTGAAACGGAAATCTGGAAGGAATTCCAGAGGATTTCCTTTATATTTCCTAGAAATATTTCTGTTTTATGAAGTTTCATTTCCTCTCTGTCGCTCACTTACACTTCTAAAAGATTTGATTCAAGCAACAGCGATCAAATGATCATCACTGCAAGCCACCAGATCTGGCTGCTTATTGCCATAACATGCTGTATTGTGCAAGAATCATTCTGTTTTGGAAGATCTGAACATCAGAATTTGTTGTTGTTTGGTAGTCACAAACCATCAGCAGTCAAAAGCGGATATACTTCGAGAATTCTAAAGAAGTCCCCTTTTAAAAGTTTGATTGCAACAAGTTTATCAGATTCTGTTTCATCTGATGTTACTGTTGTTCCTACATCATCAACATCTTCCTCTCACATTAAGGACCTTCTTGCCAAACTTGCTGGCTATGTTATGGGTGCTGGAGCTATGGTTGTTTACACTCCAATCTTGATTACACTACTCAAAAGAGGGAATGCAGTTGGTTTTTCGATAGCAACTTGGGTCTACACGTTAATTGGTATGCTCACAGCCATCGCCTATCCGATGAAAAAAGGGTTTCCGATCTCTACCTACCTCGAAGTAGTCGGAGCAGCAGTACAAAGTTTAGTTATTTTAGGTGTCATTTGTTTTTATGATGCGAAAATGCAAGAATTTGCGATAGGTGTGACAGCATTAGCAGTAGTCTTTGGCACTTTCCTCAAAGTAAAGGATATTCCTCCACACCTTCTTGGGCTTGTTCAAATTGCGGCATCTTTGGTAGCAAATTATGCAAATGTTCCTCAAATTCTTTTAACTTTCCAAACAAAGAAAGCTTCATGGAGTGGGATTACTGCCTTCTTATCAATCGCTGGTTGTTTAATTCGAATCCTTACAACAATTCAGCTTACGAAAGATCCATTTGTGATTGCTGGCTATGTGTTAGGAGTGGTTACGAATGGAATATTATTCGCCCAAGTAATTATTTACAAGTAAAAAACAAAACAAATTGAAAAGATAATGCTTCTGTCGTCCCTCTCATTTGAACTGGGAAGTGTTTATAGTGTACATCTAACCATGTCTCCTTTTTTGGTGTTAATTAATTTCATCTGTTTTCTTTTGATTCGTTTAAAATCTTGCTAGAGTCTTCAATACGATTGTTTGCAGGGAAAAACCGAGAATGAAGATAAATGCCACAACAATTGGATATGGGGTGATTGGTTGATATCCATCGTTGAGATATTGTAACACTTCTAATGCTTTATCACTTAATTGGAGTCGGGTAAGAGTTGAGCGATGATTCAGGCCTTTGTTCAAGTTATTGACCTTCATCCTGCGTGAATTCAGAGCACGGGTGAATTCTTTTATCCTTAAAGGCATATAAGCCTCAATCAGGCAATAACTAAAGAATAATAGCAGCACAAAGAAGAAAATCTTCATTCTTCAAACCATCGTTGTGAAGTTGTGAACAAACAATACGATCGAACTTAATTAAACGATTGTCGTTTATTTTGACAAATGTTTGAGTGATAGTTGTCTTGTTAAAAGATGAACTATTTCCTATACCTGTTGCTCTTTTGCTTTTTCCCGATGTATTGTGGAAGTGTATTTCAGAATTTCTTCTCCTTACAGAGGGTTTCATCGAACTTTGAGTCGAAGCATCCTCAAGAGAACTCCCAGACCAAAGAGAAGTTTACTATTTTCTTGAACAGAGATGAAGGTGAATTATACATACAACACAAAGATGGAGATACTGTGAAAGGGAAAATCAAAGGAAAAGGAATAAACTTTAGTTCTTGTGAAGTTCCGACCAAGATAACTCCTCGATCAACGAAATCGTTGAAGGTAGAGGAAATCTTTGGATTTTATCATTTCCCCTTCGGACTTCACATGTTAGTAGCAGAAGAGTCGATTCCAGTAAATTTAAATCCATCCCATCTTTTCACGAATAATGTGATCCGAATGGTAACAAAGTTCAGACTCGTCAGCCTCACCTCTACTTCATGGGAGGATCGAGTGAGACTCTTAAGAGAGCAGAAATACACTGAAAACATACTCTTATCCAGCCTTTATCGTCATCAATTCTACTTTTCTGATAGTAATTACAATCTTTTAAAGACTTATCAAGCCAATCAGAGGAGGAATGATGGTGATAAGCTCGATGGAAGTCCATTCTTCTGGAACGAAGAAGCGATTAAACCTCTTCAAAACTTCCCGAAATTCATCAAACCATTCTGTAACTGTTATATAAAGAATGATATTCTATCTTTTCATAATGAATCATATAGTTTTACTTTAATTTCACGACGAGGGAAGGAAAGACAAGGTCCTCGCTATATTAAGAGAGGCGCTGACCTGACAGGAGCAGTCGCAAATTATGTCGAAACCGAGCAAATTATTGAGAAATTAGATCATCCTCAATCTATTTCATCCTTTGTTCAGGTATGATATTCCTTTTCTGATCTGTGACATCTGTGATCTCTCATATGTAGATAAGAGGATCGATTCCTTTCTTATGGAAACAGATTCAACCTTGGAAGCTCAAACCACCAGTTTTAAGCGAAAATGAGACCACGGACAACCTATTATCAATGAAAAATCACTTCAACAAGATCTGCGCTCATTATTTTGGTTTCAATGAGACAGGTCCCTCCACTGTCTACTGTCTCAATCTGATTGATAGGAAAGGATCACAAGGGTCTTTAGGATCGACGTGGCTTCATCTATTTCAACGTCTTTCAAAAGTTGGTTCATATTACCACCACTCTCTTCCACATTTAGCGAAGAATCTCACTTTAGATCGCGATGAGATTATTCATCAAAGCTTTCATTTGAAGGTGCCTACTGATCTGACGGTGCAGATGGTCTGGTTCGACTATCATCACCATATGAAGAAATCATCAGCAGAACTATCCAGATTATTCGAAAAGATCAAACCTCTCCTAGCAAGCAGTCGAGGCTTTTATTCCTTTGGAAGGAATCAGAATGCTCTCGTGCGAACTAATTGTATGGATTGCTTAGATAGGACGAATGTCGTTCAGGTAATCGCTTTATCTTCTTATTCTATATATTTTTCACTAAAAATAATATGTAGACGACTGTTTCCCGTTGGGCTTTGTTGCAGCAAGTTCTGTCGTTAGGAGGGAAGATAAACTGTCCATCGTCATCATTAAAGATATCGGACGAGGTAAATCAAAGTGATTTAATCTCCTCTACTCACAGTTGTGTAATCACTTCTTATAACGTTTAGGCATCAGAGAGCAAGTTTCGCTCTATTTGGGCTGAGAACGGCGATATCCTGAGCTTATTATACGCTGGATCCAAGTAAAGATCTCTTGTCTGATTTCATTGATTATGTTTGACTGTTCTCTTATCCTCATAGTGCGATGAAGAGAGATGTGATAAGGACTGGAAAGAGAACAAACCAAGGAGTTGTGGATGATGCTATCTCCTATGCTAAAAGATATGTTGCGAACAATTATCAAGATAATGAAAATCAAATTGGCATTGACCTACTTACGAAGGATCAGATGTCTTTCGAGTTGTTTGAAAAGCGCCTCGCTGAGAGGAAAGCGAGAGAGAAAGCTTTGAACGAGGCCAATAAAGGCCGAACGACTGCGAATGTGAAGTACAGTTTCAATTTACCACCACTTTCAAAAGCAGATCTGACGAAAGAAGTGAAAGAGAATGATTTAGAGATTGATGTTTCTCCAGGGAAAAGATCATTTGAGGAAAGCATTCTCATCGGCGCTAGTGCAATTACAGCTTTATTTATGTTTTTGTAAGAGCATCAAGAGGAAAACCTAGGTTATTCGGAGCATAAGAGATTAACTACATGCACTCAACTAAGTTAAGAGGTTTAATAGTTTTCCTTATCTAGTTGATCCATCTATCATTATATAGTGAGAAATGATTGATTCAATGATAAAGTATTACCTTTTCTTTCAAGATATCTGATTGCTTTTGGCAAAATTGAACGAGTTCGTTCAAATCATTCTTCGTGTTACTGACCTTGATTGTCTCTTGATTGACTTCTTCTATGAGCTTCATAAGATTATCAGAGAGATAATGATGACGATCTTTGTACTTCTGAAGGTAAGGAATCTGATGAGTTGAGTACTGAGTCAAGTAGTCTTTGTATTGATTCAGTTGGGCATGTGTGTCATCTAATGTCTTTTGTCGAGCCTCTTGGTAGTTTAACTCTTGCTGGAGGACATCACCTTCAATTGATTGCTTCAGTTGACGAAAGATGTGATCAATCATTTGTTGACCGCTCTGTTCAGAGGTTGATGGAGCAGTTTCAATAATCGGAGAGGATGGTCGATAAGATCTGTTTTTTGTGGTTGAATTCCCAGGCGCAAAGGAAGAACTACTGATACTGCTTGAGGCAGTAATCTTCTTTTGTTGCACGTGAGGAGTAGATCGTTTCATAATGGAGAAGAGAGATATGTTTGTTTATTATTCTTCCAAAGAGTCTTATTATTAGTGTCTTGTCTTAGTTAATTAATTAATTTCTAAATTCACTGACTCTCTCTCTAATATTAGTCCCTCGTTCTCTCTCCTAAGTTTCTCAGCACATACCACCACTACACTATCTATACCACACATAATACACTACTAACATATAATATGGTGTAAGGAAGACAAAATTTACCCTTAAAGTATTCATTTCAAAATTGATTGTCTATAATCTATATCTCCATTTGAATTCCTTCTTTCTCTTTTACTTTATTAGTGATTGGTTCGCAACATCTTTTCGAGAAAATATTCACCTGCTTTATAAGAGGAACGAACCATTGGACCAGCAGCAACATATTTAAACCCTAACTTCTCTCCTTCTGCTCGAAACCAATCAAACTTCTCTGGTGTAACATATTCAACAACCGAAAGATGATGTTCAGTAGGTCGTAGATATTGTCCAAGGGTTAATACATCAACATCAGCAGCTCGAATATCCTTCATTGCTTGTATCACTTCTTCTGTCGTTTCACCCAAGCCTAACATTAGGGATGTTTTCGTATAGAGCTTCGGATTAAATTTTTTGGCATATTGTAAAACCTTTAAAGATTGGTCGTAGTTAGCTCGTTTATCTCGAACAAAGGCTTGTAGTCTTCGCACTGTTTCTACATTATGAGCATACACATCTAAACCACTTGTAGTTAAAGCCTCTACACTCCGCAAATCACCTGCAAAGTCACTCACTAAACATTCCACGAGAAGTTCAGGTCGAGTATGCTTTATGAGTTGAACAGTTGTTGCGAAGTGTCCGGCACCTCCGTCTTCCATGTCATCTCTGTCAACACTCGTTAACACGATGTATGAGACATTCCATTTCGATAGGGCTTCAGCAGTTTTAAAAGGTTCAAAGGGATCAGGAGGTGGTGGCTTGGAGCTGGTCTTTACTGCACAGAACCTGCATCCGCGAGTGCAAGTGTCGCCAAGAAGCATAATCGTGCCAGTGCCACCATTCCAGCATTCTCCAATATTTGGGCACATCGCTTCTTCACACACCGTATGTAAGCCTAGGCCTTGAATTGACTGTTTCAACTCCTCAAACTTCGTCTTACTGCCCCCAGGGGCTGGAACATGGAACCAGTTCGGCCGACGACCCTCCGGCATTGGGGCACCAACAAAAGGTATTTTCTCATTTCCTTCCTGTTTAGCTGACATATAGAAGCCATTTCCAATCAGCCATGGCTCAACAGTCGAGAAATGTAGCAACAATAACGAAGAAATCTGAATGAAGGTTGACAGATTCATTTGTTTAATCTTTGCGTCACCAAAAAAGAGAGGAGATTGGGAGTTTAGGGATAATCGGTTAATCTAAAACTCGAGATTTTCAATCCGTAATGCAGCGAATATTGTATCTTATTACCTTCTTACTTTAACATCTCATCAACCAACCCGCTGCAAAAGCATTTGCTTTGTTAGGAGCAGCGATTAGAATATTAGAACTCCTTTTAATTTCTCTGTTGCGTTTTTTAGCTTTTTATTTGCAAAATGTACGGGCGTCCATCAAAATCTGAGAGAGCAAATTTAGGTGATCCGTATCGAGTGTATAATGAAATCCAAAATGTTGGGAAGACCGTTGAAGGTGAGTCCGAGAAAAATTTGACAATATGTAAGCTAAAGAGACAATCAGGTTCTAAGAAACGAGTTCGTTGGGTCTTCGGGTTCACTGAATCTAATGAAGAGTTTGAAGTAACACTTACTCACTCCATGGTGTCCGGAAAAAGAGTAAGTCTATCTTATTGTTGAGGAGCTAAATTGATATTTTTTGTAGACTATCAAAGAAAATGGCCGTGAAATCGTCTCCTCTTCCAATGTGATGGCTACTGACTTCAGCTACGGTTGGGACTCTCCTAATACCCATCGTTTATTCCGTATTGAAGCACAATCGAACGTCACGGTGGAAAATGATTATATATTTACCATTGACGGTATTAGATTTAGTGATTTACCACCAAAACCGGTTGGAGGTGGTCGTAAGTCCACCACAGAAACAAACTCGAGATACGGGAATGAAGTCAACAATGTCAAACGATCCTCTGTTGGTGAAACAACGACCGCTCAGCCTCAGCAACGGTCATCTGTAAATACAAGACATGCTTTTCAGTCACCTCCGGCAGCAAAGTCCCGTAGTTCTGATGACTTCGATCCTTTTGAAAGTAATAACAACAATAAATCTGGTACCTTCGATCCTTTTGGCAACACAACTTCAACTGGAGCACACAATGGAGGTGGTTTCGATCCATTTAGCAATAATACTCCTCCTTCCAATGATACTCGTTCGAGACCAGCTCAGAATAATACTCAGAATAAATCTGCGGCGAAATCTATCTTTGACTCTGTTGAGGATGAAACTCCTGCAAACACCGCTTCTTTCGATGCATTTGGCGATAATGATCCTTTCAATCATCAACCTGCAAATACTAATGCAAACTCAGACTTCGGTTTTGACGCGTTTGGAGAGGGTAACAAGAAGCCAACTCCTGTAAAGGCTGTTGCACCACCTCCTGTGCAACCTATTCAAAAGAAGCCTGCTAATAACCCAACCCCTGATTTCTTTTCGCAGCCAGTGGTTAATAACCCACCTGCTCAAACTGGGCGAAGAGCCTCAGCTGTTGAAATTTCGATGGATTTCGCAGGATTATCTTTCGAGGCAAAGCCAGCGGGCGCTCCAGTACAAGCGCAGCTTGCTCAACAACCAAGAGATGTTCCAAAGGCAGCAGACCCCGAGCCACCAAAAGAGGAAGAGACTGTCGATCCGTGGGCATCAAATCTAGTTGATCTGGATTTATCTGGCCGTTCTACTGCTCAGCGTCGATCAAGCTTGCAGGCAACTGGTGGACCCTCCTTGAACCAAATGATGGGAAATACGAACCAAAGAAGATCCTCTGTTAACCCCAATGACCCTTTTGGCGCACCGGATATCTTACCTCTCAATAATCCTATTCCACCAGCGCAACCAATTAGACCTTTGAACCCGTCGCAAGCCATTTCGAGCTTGGGCCCTCCTGCGGCACCATATGGTGTTCCGCCACCTGTGGGTTATGGCGCTCCTCCAGGATATGGCGCTCCTGCTCCAGCACCAGGTTATGGAGCTGGAAGAAGTTCAATGACAATGCCCCCAGCCTATGGGAGTGCACCCCCTGCAATGCAAAATACCCGAGGAAGCTTCATTGGAGGTGTTCCAGGGGCTACCCCTCAAGGATATGGGCAACCTGCCAAGAGTTCATTAGATACATTAGACTGGAGATCATAATAAAAAAGAAAGAAAATTAATAAATAAAAAAAAAACGAGCAGTTTTGTTTTATTAATAACTTTTTTGTGCTTTATCTTCAAATGGGACGAAAGGGGGATTAGGTTGCATTGTGGAAAGGAAAAGATAGAAGTAGGATCCATTCGCTCAAGTTATATAAAATTATCTTATCGTAATGTCTTCTGCTTTTCATGTCTCTATCTTCCCACCTTGTTTCTCAATAAAATCTTCGTGGAATTGTGCTCTATTCATTCAACTGCATTAAGCAAAACCTCGAGGATGATTCCTTTTGTTTAAATCATTGGTTTTTCTTTTCTTTCTTTCTCCTTCCTTTCATATCATAATAAAAAAAGTAAATAATTTAAATACAATGTCGTCTTTCCCTCTAGTCTAACGTTGTTCTCTTCATCTGGCACCGAAAATAGAACATTCTGAAATAAAATGAAATTTAAAACAAAAACAATTCTAAATTTTGATTTAATTTTAAGAATTAATTCCAGTATAAATGGATTTTTGAATTGTAATATGCTTATTATCTGTTTTTTTCAACGTTAATATTCCTGTTCGTTCGAAATCATAGAGGGTGTTAACTAAGGTACAGCGAGCCTCTGCTGGTAACTCACTGAACCTCCTTAGCCTCTCTTCTTCGCTTTCCTTCTCATCCTTAGACTTGGTTTCTGCTTTATCAGTCTTCTCGTCAGATTTCCTTTTCTTCTTTCTTGCATCATTAGAAGCTTTTGACGATTCATTTTCAGGTTGCGACTTTTGTAACCGCAAAACATGATCTTGATAAGAAAGATACCAATTCATCGCCGTTTCCGTTGACTGTGCCGTTTGAATCCTTCGAAGATAATATTCGACTAACTTCCCATTATGACGATTGATTTGACTATCTTGAAGAATTGATTGAATATACCTATTAGAGAGTGAGTAGAAGTATCTTCAACAGTCAATTTCATTTTCACTTACCGCTGTCTTTGGATATCTTCTGAAAGAAATGAAAACTCCTGTCTCGTGGTTAGTAAATTTGCAGAAAGAGAAGTTTCCTCCTCCTTATTGTTATCAGGATTATTATCATCATCATCGTCGGTTGCTAATGGTAAGAGGGAATAAGATGATGAATCGTAATCAAAAATAAGTAAACCATTCCAATGGGGTGAGAGAGAAATCAAAGAAAAATATAATTGAATGCAAGATGAAACCCATTTTTGAAGATTTTGAACAAATTCTTCTAAGATGTCATAGTGGGATATTCTCATCATTTTCTTTGTTTCTTTTTCAGAATTTGATGGTTTCCCTTTGTCAGGAGGTTTATTTTGAGATTCTTCTCTCAGTGCACTATTCGTCAGATCTACCATGACTCTTTGTCTTTTTGAGGGAGAAGAAAATGGTTCTTCTTCATCTGGTTCTTCAAGGCCGGTAACGTCTCCCATCTCTTTTATCTCTTCACCAACAATTTCTTCCACAACAAGAAATTCTGCCTCTGACATTTGTTTGCTGTAGATGGAAGTGTTAGGTTTGGAGGAGGAACTAGATCTCTTTTGTTGCTGGTAAATCTGTTTTAACTTTTCCAGAGAATATGAAGGTAGAGAAGAACATTGCGCGAAAATATCAAATTCGATCAGCTCGTAGGTTTCTTTTAAAAATTGAATATTATCTAAGAAATCTTGATTAAATTCTTGGAAATCAGGTAATTGAAACTGCTTCCAAATTACTTGAAAGGAAAGAAAAGCTGAGAGATCAATATTCAAAAACCTTCCTATTGTCTGTAATGGTAATTGTTGAAGTTTCTGAGAAAGAAGATAATCAAATTGTATGAAAAAGGGCGAGGGCTTCTTGCTCTCTGTTACGTTTATCATCTCTAATCATTCACCCACACATTAAAAAATTTAAAATCATCGGGAATAAAAGAGAGAAAAAAAAGAATTTTATTACCTTTCCATAATATTGCCGTTGAATAACTCTCTCGTTCATTTGGAAGTAATAAACCATCACGACAAGACTATTGTTCGAAGGGGAGTGATTCGTGAATCTATCTTTGAAGGAGAAATCAGAATTGGAAACTCACCTTAAAAAATTGGAACATTACTTTCATAAACAATCGAACTTCCCAAAACAAATTAAACTCTTGTTTCATTTTCCTCATTTCTTCTTCTTTTTCAAGTTGTGTTAATTTAGGTCGAGAAAACTGAAACACTGAGCGACGAGGTAAATCATCAGGCTTTAAACTGTGTAATAATTCACTTAATGCTTTCAATGCATAATCTTCTTCCTTTTCTTCTACAAGTTGCTGCTTCGTATTATCCTCAGAATGGTCAGATTTTATCAAGTGACTGGACTCATTGTTGAGATCTTCAGTGAGAGAGTGATCCTTCAAAATTCCAGACTGCTTTGTTAAAAAGTACGATAAACCGCGTACTAGATGCATCTATAAATTTATCTTTCCCATGAATAGAGTTATAAATAGCGAGAAGAAGAACTTACCGATACTAACCACTTCCACTCATGAATCATGCAAAGAATAGATCGCCTAGTTTCAAAGTGACTATAAATAATCATCTGTAATCTTTGTAAAAAGGTTGAATTGCAATTGGTAAATTGATTAAATTCTTGATGGAGGTCATTCATCACATCGTATGGGAGGTGGAAAGGTAGTTTGCCCTTCACAAATATCTCAAGGACTATTTTCTCATAGACTTGCTTCCCATGGCATATGGTAATTGGATATAACGATGAAGTCATCCAATAGGATGATGTTGCAAAGGATGAAGAGGAGGAGCTGGAAGCATAAGTTGTAGTTGGATTGGAGCGGTGTTGGGAGATGAAGAAGATCGTATGCCAATTATTCTTTTGTTGAGAGGAATGCTGTTGAAACAGTGAGGTCAATAAGTGAATAAGGTTCTGATGATGAAATATTTCATAGAAAGGGAAAGAGATTAAGACAGTAACTTTGCTTTTATTTGGGTTGTATGCGGTGAGAGATGAGGAGTAGAGACCGAGTAACTGCTGGATGAATTCCATAGGATCACTCTCCTTCAGCCGCTGATAATACGCAGAGCTCAACTTCTTAGAGAGCAGCTGTTTAATTTTGCTATTTTGAAGCATTCCTTCAGCAATAGTGACGAGGATTTTTTCTATTGTCATATTACTACTGTATTGAAGGAGAGGAGGAGAGAGAAGAATAACCTCTTCATCCTCTCCTAATCGATTTAATAGCTTGATAAATAATCTTTGAAGAATAAAATCACGATCCGGGTCACTTAAATCTATTAATGGAATCATGAATGAGAGTCGGAAGGAAAGAAACAGAGTCTGTACCTGACAGATATTGAAACTGAAAGACAGTATTAAGACTGTAGATATCATGCTTGATCTCATTTATGAAGCTTTGAAGATCCTGTAAAGGTTTCGTCAAGAAATAATCAAATATATCGATCTTCCACTGTTGCAATAACTCAAGATAATGCTGATAACTTGTGTACCGAAGAAGGAATAAATCATCAACTTTCGTCAATAAGCGATGATGTGTATGTGGTCTAAAATTAACAGGATTCTTTGCATGATGAATCACTCGTACAATGTTATCATGTGATTGCATGTTGATGGAGTAAATTTATATAGTTCTCTTATATCGAAAGAACAAGAAGAGAGTGAGAGTGAGGGACGTTATTTCTATCTACAAATCCAGCTTCTTTTGTTGTTTAAGATGCAAGTCCCAGTCTTCTTAAATAGGATTTAAGATTTATCTAAATTTCCCACTTTAACAGTTCCTCCCAACTAGAATGTCGCATTAGGTTACTTAGCGATCGCAGATGCTTGTGCAGTGACGAAGAACTGTGGAGCAGCTGTACCATTAGGCTTTATTGGTTCCTTCTTATACATTCAAACAGGGAAGATTCGTCATGTATTGCGTAGATTCATGAAGTCACAAGGATATGTACATTATGTTACAACTATCAAACAAGGGTCTTCCTTTCAAGAGCTACACAACACAATAATCAATGCTTATGCTTTATCTGCTACTGTATGAACCTTTGTTTGTTGATTGAGTATCGCGACTTCATCAGCTGAGTCTTCTAGCTGAGCTAAGCTCTGCCTCGCGCTTTTCACGACATTCGACTTCGCTCGCTTCTCAGCAGAGGGGGCACCTTCAGCTGAAACTTCACCATGACTTCTCTTTCGCGAACTAGCTTGTTTTTTGTAGGTTTGAGCGTGCGGAAAAGCTGGAAGGTGAGAAGGAATAGTTGGATCTTTGCTAGTAGAATATCCTCGAACATCGTTCACATCATCGTAAACCTCATTTCCTTCGTCCAAAGGGAAATGAGGGACATCAAATGGGAATGGTTGGTGCCATTTCATAATCTTCGTTCCATCTTCATCTTCTAAAACATCATTGGAGAATGCGAAAGTTTTCAGATCATGCCATCGAGTGCTTACTGGATGCTAAAGATAGAAAATGAACCATCGCGAAACCAAAAGATCATTAAATTCATCTTACCACATGTTCTAAGGCAGGAATTACATCATGAATTCCTGGAACTGCTCTCCCTGAAAGTTCTGCATTCTCCTTTGATGCAACTCCAATACTCTGAATGTAGTGACGAACCACATCTGCCAATGTATCCAAGCATTCTTCTCGAATTTGCTTTATCCCTAAAGCAGCACATGCTCGTATGACCGCATGTTTGGTTAACTCTTGAGCGTAATCGTTATCCATCTCACTCGGAAAAACAACTTGCAAATTATAAAAGAAAAACTTTTGGAAAAATCGGAATTTGCGAGGTTTTAGAGTTAAAAAGGGGATCTTCTCGGAAGAATAGCATTACACTGAAGAGTATGAAGAAACAATATACATTCAAATACAAGTCAATATTCTGATGAGAGGAAGAGAAGAAAGAAAACAAAAAATAAACAAGCAAGCAAGCAAGCGAGCAAGCGAGCAAACAAACAAAATAAAAATCAAACAAATAAATGGAATATCAATTGAAAGAGAATTAAAAGTTGCTCAAATTTATAAGGGACCGACACAATAGGTGCAAGTAGGAGCAACTGATCAATATCGATAAATATGTTGTGATCATCTTACCAATTCCACAGCAGCAAATTTTAAATTTCAACACATAAGATAAGAAAGATAACTCCCAATTTCATTGAGAAGTGACTCTATCTTCCTTCACCTCACATAATTACACAGACGGCACTGCTCTCCTCATTTCGCACGAACTGAACATTCATTCGCTTTAATTCTTCATCAACGTCTTCGCTTCTTGTACGACCAGCCTTGCTTTGGTCTTTCTTACGATCACTTTCCTTCTTTGACTCAGCAGTGAACACAGGTGTATCGCTCTCTGTCACAAGGGGGTTTGGGTGGTCGATAGCCGGTCTAATAGTCTCTGAGCTGGAGCGAGAGAAGATAGCATAAGCAGGATTCGATTCAATCTGATCTTCTTCAACATTCTTTTTAATTTGATTCTTTCTTAATCTTTCTCCGCCTCCAATAGCATTACTCTCCTTCTCCTCACCATTCTGCTTACTCTCTACCCCTGTGTGACCACCACTCGTGCTGCGACCTCTTCGTCCATGTAAAATCTCTTCCACCACTTCCACATCAGAAAAATCTTTCATTTGACTCATTTCTTTCTCATCAGCAGGGGCCAAAGAAGAATTCATTAATAACATTGGCTTCATATCAGACGATATCAAATTTTTATCATTAAAAGTATAATTAGGTATATTTAATTGTAGTTCATTTTGTATTGATAATAATGAATTACCAATACGATATAAAAAAGGTTGAAATCTTTCATGACAATCTTTTAATCTTTTCATTTGTGCATCATAATCTAAATGATCTTTTTCAATAATTTGTATAATATTAATAATTTTATTACCATGATAAATTAAACGTTGTAATTCATTTTCTGTCATTTGTAAATTTTTATGAAATTTATATGAATTTTCTTCATTAATTTTACATATAAATGTATATAATTCATTTGATAATGTCATAAATTGTTGTATTAATTCTTTTTGTGTTGTAATGATATCATGTAATGGTAATTTCGAAAAAGATAAAGTATTACCAAACATTGATATGAAGAAATGATTAATTTCTAATGTCCATCCTAATATTGTTGCAATTCGTTGTAATAATGAATATGCATTAATGATCTTTAAACCAAATTCTGGTCCCCATATTCTTTGGAAGATCGACCATTCTTTTGATGTAAATTCTTCAAAGATATTATATAAACCTTGACCTTGCATAATGATTTCATTACTTTCATTCTCTTTACTATCTGATTTACTGTCAGCTGTAATCGATGGCTTCCTATTCATTATGGTACCTAGGATAGCCGATGTGCTAAAGCGACTAGTTAAAGGAGATGAGGTGGTATTTAAAGTAACAGCAGCAGAGTTATTCGATTGTAAGAGATGATTCTGATATTGTTGTTTGATCACAACAAAGATGTTTGGAATAGATTCAGCATAGACTAATTGAGAAGGATTTGAATTTAGAAGACTGCTCCCTGCACCATTAGGAATCATCAGAGCATTGGAGGGGTTCGAGGAAGGTGGTAGGGCGACAGGATTAATTAAATATTTGGTATCGAGGAATTGTGCAATAATCTTTTGTATTTTAGGATAATATTGGTATTGGAAGATACAAGCAGCTAGTTGCTCACAGTAAGGGTTAAGTAAAGAGATGGTCGCATCGTGATAATCGTTAGGATTGAGGAATTGCTGGTATTGAGAAGGTCGTTTATCTTTGGAAGGGAAGCGCAACATAGCAGAGGATGAGGCGCTCGTACCAGCGAGATAAACTGCAAGTTCCTTTATCAGAAGATCGTGAAAGGCCTCGAAGTCACTCCACGTTTTCTTCACAATCCACCTTGTTTGCTTTGGATCTTCCACTTGCATGAGATAAGCTGTTGAAGTAAGTGGAAGAGAGATTTTTTCATATCCTTTGACTAAGATGGAGTAAGATTGAGTGGCAGTAAGACCTGTCGGGGAGGAAGCAGAAGAAGATGAAGTCACACGATTGCCACTAGATAATCGTTGATTAGATAATTCTAAATCTTTTTGATAAGTTTCAAAAACGATTGAAGTCACTCTCGTTAATAAATAATGTAATTTCCCTGTTTCAATACTATTACCATCATAACCAGATGATGTCATAATATTATCACCCATCTTCTTTGATGGCGATAAAAGATAAGCTAAAAAGATTTTACTAAATTCAAAAAAATTGGTAGTATGATCATTTAATTCTTTAAATAATAATTGTAATGATTTATTCATTTCTTCACGTGATATAATATCATACGCATTTTTAATTTTATCATGGATATAATCAATTACTTGATAGATATTTTTAGATGAATTAAATTCATTTGGGAAACACCAATAATAATTATCATGCTTTAAATTTGAATAAAATTTTTCACGTTTTTTCAGTTCTTCTGCTGCTACAGTATCAAGGGAGAGTTGTGTACGTAACCAGGTTTTTGTTTCTTCGAGAAAGAGATTTATATAATCATTAGGTCTACCTGGAGTGGATACTCCTGGTACCCAAGCTCTTTTTCTATTTCGAGTAGGGTTGTTCAGAACAAGATGGCGGAGGGGTAATGATTTACATGTACCTGCGATGGTTCTGATAGTCGTTGATCATGCCTATACATGTCAAAACATGTGATGCGACGAACCTCCCTTGATGGCCTGATACAGGATGGAAATTCGTGACAAGTGAGTCTTCCCACGCTCTTTCATCTGGAAAAGGATTTGCTGGTTTCTTTCCAGCAGCATCCATGAGAAGTTTACTGTTTGGATCTAAATCAAGAGATCAAAAGAGATAGAGGGGAAGATAAAACTTAATACCAATCTTTGATATAATACCACATGGGTCTTCACCAGCTTTTCCACCTTCATACGCTAAAGAATACTTCTGTTGAATATATCTCATTCGTTTCCTCGCCTCTTTGTTATACTCTGGATTAAAATTACCCATTACAATACTCATCAGAACTTGACTGAAGGCAGCACCAGCGACATTACTCGCTGTCGAAGTCGCGGCAGCTGCTATCATTGTTAATTAATTGCGCGATGATGATGAGTTAATTCTTATAGAGAAGTTGAAAAAGGAGTGGGAAATTAGAACAATTACACAATTTAATAACCATTTCCTTAATTTTTCCTTTAACTTATAACTCCAAGAGTTAAAACTAGAATTCAGACCGGTACAAAGTTCGATCGAACGGAGTATGGAGATAAATTATGATCTATTTAAGCATCAGTTTCAATGGGTAGTCTTCTAGTTGATTCAATCTCTTGAATTCTTCGATTTAACCATGAAACGATGTCATGATTCTCTGTTTGCTGGAACTTCTGGATAAATCCTTGGAGTTGTAGTAGTCTATCCGTCGTATCTTCTGCCCATTCAATATTGGAGATTTCTAGCCAATGATCAAAGCCATCAGATCCGATCTTTGGCGTAAACTCTACCACCACCTCACGAGTATTCGGACTGTCAGCAGTAAAGGCTAAAGACTCCAAAAACTGCGCAACTTCTGCTGTGACAAGCACACTAGGAATACCAACGTAGCCGATATCAGGAAACAAACCTCCTAATCGCTGAAGTGGATGGTCATCAATATCGATGACTACGAGCAGTCTTGCGCCTAATCGCTGCGCATTCATTGCCTTCACATCAAAGCGACAATTACCTCGATGGGCTATAAGGACTTTTGGATATGCAGTGACAGGGGGAATTACAACGTCTCCAACGAGTGAGGCAGAGACTTCAACATTCAGATTCGAAGAGTTAGTGACGTCGCAGAGATCTATCGGATCCGCGTACTCCAAAGGGTAAGCATGGTCCACCGGCAAATCACCACCAAAATTCGAAGTTAGAAAATCAAATGATTTACTCATTTTCCCAGTTGTTCCTTTAATACGAAGTTTTCCCCAAAGAATTTCATGATTATAACCATTCTCCTCTTTCGTCACTGGCAAGCACTTGCCACCTGTTTGACACTTTAAAGGAACTATTGCGGCCTTGGGATAATCTGTCGTGTGGATTTGTTGATGAAAGCGTACAGAGCGAATAAGAGCTTCTCCTGAGGTATTTGCGACGCTAATAACCGGGAAGGAGGAGAGAGGTGCAATCATTGCATCTGTGATATTCGGATAAATTCCAACCCCAGAGGAGGGACTTTCAATCTTATCTTCATGATTAATAATAATTAGACCAGATGCATTTTGATGGAACGCATTTAGAGCTTTCTCAACGAAAGGGCAAATTCCTCTCTTGACGATTAAAACCCTCTTCTGATAGTTTTGATGATTGTTATCAATACTGCACTCATATAAACTTGGTGAAACATCTAAAGCTTGCCAACCAATCACAGGGAAACCGCCAAAGGAAGCTAATTGAAATTCAAACGATGTGACACCATGTTGCAGAAAGATTCGACCGTAATGAAGATTCTTTCGAATTTGTAACTCAGGATTCTCCGGTTCCTCGCGAATTGTTGCTAAATCGAGTAAAACCTTGATTTTTTGTTTTAATCTCTGAAGCTTCTCGTCTTCAAAGTCAGGCCAGTTCATTGTCATCATTTGGAAGTCCATATTCGATAACCGTAATAATAGGCGAGTCTCTGTGATTCCCATCCGTATGAAATCTTTTGTATAATCTTTCAACTCAAGTTCTTCCAATACTGTCAATAAAGGGGGTAAAATATCTACATTTAGTCGAATAGGCTTATTCTTAAGAGCTGAAGTTGGAGCATTTGAAGGAGATTTTCCTTTCGCAGAGAAAGCAATAAAAAAGCTCTGCTCAAGTACAAGAAACTGGAAAGCAACAAAAATTACAACATTTCCAATCCATAAATTGAATAAATTTCCTTTCATCTGTCTGAATCTACTCGCTATTATTCGTTGAGTTGAATGAAACGCTGCGCGATTCTCACAATTATGCATCATAGCAGCGGACTCAAAAAAATTCAAAGAAAACATCAATGCAATCGAGCCAGAATGATCCTTGGACGAGATATTATGATACAGAAAATCGTGCCTATTATTGGTATAATAGTGAAACAGGAGAGAGTCAGTGGGATGACGATCAGACACAATATGATGTTGAAGAAAGTGAAGTTGACACACAAAGTCTTATTCGAAATGCGATAGAAACTGAGAATACAAAGCTCGAAAGACATACTCCGGTAGCTGAGAGTTCTTTGAGTGATATTTCATCAGCATCTTTGTCTTCTGATGAGCTTTACTACTGGCGATTTCTTTATATCAATGCTATTGTTGTCGAGGCACCCATCTGTGTTATCGAGGCCATTCTGAGAGTATTAGTGCTCATTGTCCTAATTTTATTGATAACAATTTATTACCTTGCTATTTATCGAAGTATATCTGCTGCTAAAGGTGAAGTGAAGGTCCTTCTAAGAGATATTGCTCTCACTTTAGTCGCTGGCGGAACTTTACTTTTCCCCGGAATAATTCTATATATATATCGAAACTTTCATCCTCGAGATGAATGGAATTTGGCTTTACTACCTACTCCTATAGGACTAATAGATTGTCGTCGGTTCTTAGTATTGACAGTGTTTGGTTCTGCTTCTTTGGCAAGAAATGTTCATGACCAAAACTCTACATTAATGACCAACGAAATTTGGGAAGACAGCATTTATTGCAATCCGAGAAATCTTATTAATTTTATAAGTTCATTTCAGTCCCGAGATAGAGAGTGAGTGAGTTGGCTGATTAAAGGAGCATTTCCACAAACAAGTTGATGCACTCGGAGGAAGTGACGTGTATTTGCATTAATTTGATTCGCGTCTATAGAATCCTCTGAGTTGAGAATAATAGAAATTTTCCTTCCATTTGATAGAAATCAGGTAAAGGAAAGATTAAAGGGAGGTCTCTCATCAAGATCCTTTGTGTTATTTTTTGGCGAGAGCTTTGATCTACTTGATGGTTTCACAACTTTTGGCGACTGTCTGTTTACTGCTGGTGATTGATACCCTTTCGTTTTTATTATTCCCTTGTTATTGTATGACTCTGAATTCCCAATTTCTTCAAGTTGTTCTCGATAATAATTCTTAATTGAAGTTTGAATTGTTTTAAACTTAATTAAGTTCTTCATGATTGTTTGAAAGTCATCTTGTTCTTTCAAAAACTTTTCACATTCTGATTTATGAATATCATTAATATCGTCCATTACTTGACGGAAATTCAATCGATTTGATCTTAAAATCTCTACTACCGCAGCTAATTCCTTCCCAAAGATACCTCGTGCCATCGCATCTAAAGGATTTACAACACCTCCTGTTGCGCCTCCAATGGAAGAATTTTTAAAGGTATTTGGAACTCTCACTTCACGTTCGATGATATCAAGATACTCACAAAGTTTAGGAAGGAGAGAAATTTTCTCTTGTATACTCTCATAAGAATTCTCTAATAAGAATTGATATTTCTCAATCGAAAAGAATTCATAGTTCTTGAAGATAACTTCTAAATATTTCACTAATCTTTGGAACTGTAATGACATTGCAGTAAAAGATTTTGATAGAAGTTGGTGTTCATAATGAACTTTTTCTACGGCTTCCAATAGATTTGCGAAGTCCCCCTTTGATACTTTCTCTCCTCTTCCATTCATCATGGATTGGATGATGTCAAAGCATTCACTATAATGATTCTTCTTCTTACCGAGATCATGGTTTACTAACGATGTCGCCTCACCATCTACCAACTCCGAAGTTAGTAAAGTATCGATCTTTAGCGACGTCTGCTGAGATTTCATCCATAATTTTTGATAAAAAGTCAATTGCATAAAAAATTGTTGCAACTGATGGTTCATCGTCTGACTATCATCGTTATCGGCTTCATCGATGTCATCTACATCGGCGGAAGATTCTGTACATGAAGAAAAGAACTTCGTATAGTTAAAGTGTAATTCAATTAAATCTCTCTGAAGATCATTAATTGTTGTAGAGGCATTGGAGGTATTTTCCAGGTCTCGACTTCGTGCATGCTGAATCTTATCTGACACACTCTGTCTAATTCTCGTGTGGATTTCATTCCATTCTCTCTCCATTCCATCGACTTTACTGTATAATCGCTTCCAATTAGTATTGCTAGAGCCGTTAGCATTCGAGTGATTTGTCATGCTAACAGCATCGCCTGTAGTGGAGGGTAACTCGAAAGATACTTTACATTGAGGACATGTGATGTTCTGCTTTTTTGTTATTTCCTTTGCTTGTTTGTTCTCTGTGGAAGCTTCCGACTTACGATCACCTCCAATATCTGATAATTGGGAAACACTTGCTTTCAAATCTACGATTAAATTATGCATCATTCCTTCAATCTCCTCCTTCCTTCGAATTGATTCCTGTGAGTCGACAATTAATACCTGCCTCTAAACTGTCTCATAGGATCATATTCTTACCTCAAGAAACTTCAAACGCTTTGTGAGCAAATCGTTTTGATATTGTAATCGCTGCAAGCAAAATTAAATCATCATTTCAAAAAAGTATCACTTTGCCTACCTGAACATACTCCAATGTGAAATCATTACGCTGGCCTTGAATTTTGGTCTCAATGGCAGATTGTAATCGTGGAGTTTGATTCAGGAGAATCGAGGAAACATTTGAAGAAGAAGATGGTGGAGGTCTATTTGATTGACTACTCCTGTCATCGAAGTACGAGACTTCAGTTCTTGCACTATTAGGCATCGAGGGAGTCGATAGTTCCTTCACTAAGGAAGCTGGAGCCGCACGGTTTTCACCCTTTTGTCTTTTTGTCGATGAAGAAGATGGTTGTGCAATTGGAGTTGACGATTCATCGGTAAATGTTAAATTCGATCCCTTGCCTTGACTCTCAAGTTCAATCGTTAAAAAGTAGTCTACCGCTTCTAAAAACAAACTGTTATTGGACATTAGATCACCAAGAGGATCTGAAAAGGCTTCTAAACAGCGTTTCCATTGTAGTTTCTCAAGTCCATGAACAAACAATCTCATCAGATCAGTTCGGAAGTTAGCCTCTATCTCGATTTTTCCACTATTCTTATCTTGTGGAGATGACGAGGAAGCTATCGCCTCTTTCCATTTACTAATTTTACGATTTTTTCTTTCTAACAAATCTGTTAATTCTGTCTGATATTCTTGTAAATACATCGATCTTTCAATAAAGATTATTAATAACTTCTGTTTTTGATTCCATTTTAATTGTATTAAATCATCAACAGTTAGATTTTGAAATTCATTATGAAAATATTTCAATTTTAGCTTTAAATTGCTTAAGAAAGATGGCTTCTTTGATTGAACTTCAGTCATTCTTTACTTGTCCTTTCCTTTCTCTAATCAACAATGAAACGTTTTTTGACGTAGTTTTTCGTACATCGTTAATTTACGTTTGATGGTCTTCAATTACATTTAATTAATAATAACAACATACTTCATCATTCGATAGTTAACCAAACAAAATAATAATAATAATAATAATATAAATCTAAAATTCCTATTTAGAGGATCAAAGGAAAAAGGATTGCTCATTCAATATTCCTCAATGACAATGAACGGAAAGCCTTTTTCCCCACCTCACCGTCTTCTCCGCAATGTTTGCTTGCAATAGCAATCCAAAGCACTGAGAAATGGATCGTGATAAACTCAACAATTTTTACTCAATCATCCCACGCATCAGTAGTAGTCTCTTCCTCTTTCAATACGGAAGGTGGAGGAATGCTTGGCTTTGGTTTCCTTTGTGGTCGCAGTCCTAGCGCGTGATTGATCAGTCGATTCGCAACTCTAGAATCTCTCTCCGGTTTTAAGAGCGAATATAGTTCACGGCCAACTAATCCAAATAATTAAACAAAAATCAAGGGATGAAGACTGTAATAATACCTTGATAAAGTGCGGGATTACTATGCTTCGATTGGTACTTGTCGAGTGTAACTGGTCGATGCAACGTTGTTGTATGAGCTGATATCGCTCGATTCATTAGGTTTTCATTAAGAAAGACAAGAAGACACGTCTGTCTGGTGATCCATCTCCACTCACAATTAAATCTACGATAGGGAGTGATTTCATTCTCTCGAACAATCTCTGATGCTTCCGCCGGATAGTTTTCAATTACAAGACAGCAAGCATCAAGTTTCTCCTCACTAATGAAATCTTTGAACTCATGATCGGTCTCTGTCCAATCGGGTGGAGTGTATGACTGTTCTTCTAGAAACTTAGGTGAATCTCTATCATCAGCATCCCATGCTTGTGCTCGCTTAGAAATTACTTTCTCCCCATAACTTTCTTTTTTGATTTCCTGAATTTCTTTATTTCTACGTGCTGGTGGAACATAAAACCCTCTCTCCTTTTCAGGTTCTTTCAGTTCTGGTGACTCACGTGGAACAGGTGATTTACTTATATTATCAATCGATTTGGGAGAAGATTGCTGGTCTTCATTCAGGTTCCTCCTCCCTGGGGGTACATAGATTCCTCTTCCTCCCTTCATTTTGATCGTTTTCACAAATTATTTCCGTTTACCATATTTGCGGCAAGGCGGGCTTTATAAGGCGGTCATCTCTTTGATAAACAAAAAACAAACAAAGCAATCACAAAGAATAAAAATAAGAATAAAACAGTTGCAATGATCCGAGAAATTCATTTTCGAGTGAAGCGTTTGGCATACAAAAATCCTGTTGCTGCAGCTTCGTGGGTAAGAGTTTTTCAATATGAGGATATTTCTTGATGTTTGATTTGTTATTTTTTTTAATAGTTCTTTGGTGGTCTTGGTGTTCTTTCGATGATCGTGGTTCCACCAATTAGAAAATCTATGGGCCTTTCCACTATTTATGCATATAGAAGAAATGATTAGAAGAGTATATGTAATTAAACAATTTATACATTAATTGAAACCATTTTTTCATCCTTCATCAACGTCTACAACTCTTTGATTTCTAACAAGATATAGTATTGGTTTCAGATGAAGCCTAACTCCATTCTTCAGAGAAAATTGAAATCGATCAAATCCGAAAATCTTTTCGACAACGGCGAATTTGTTCGGATTCCTTTGCACCATACTATCAACCACATTGACTCGTTCAAAAAACGAATATTCGCACAAAGTGACAAAACTTACGTGATATTTTCTGTAATTAACCAATCAAAGGATGAATAATTAATCAGGCCCTCGTCCTTTGAGTAATAGACTAAATCCTTCCCTATATTCACCCAATTATGGTTGATCATATTCTGTGATGATATTTGCTGAGAAGTTTCATTCTTGGGTGATAATAATCTATTCATATAATTATCCCATTCATCAGGCGAAGAGTTAAGATATAAGTAATCTAACTCTGGTAAGTTATAAGATGTAGTTGCTTGGAATAGTAATCGAGGCTGAACAAACCTACTCCGATAAATCTGATTAGATTCAAAGAAAAGATAACACAATTCGTCATTACCTTGTCACACCTGAGGTTGCCGCCAGAACATCAATATGAATAAAGATAGGACGCGTTATAAGACTTAAATTGGAATCAATTAAAGATATTTGTAAACCAACGTGTTGCTCAATTAACCGATCTAAAGCAGATCCTCCAGGATAATTATGATAAGATGCCATTAGAAACAGATTCGCTAATAAAAACATAATAAGAAACGATGCAATCGCAGCAAAACTAGAGAAGATGAGATTATTGAATTAATTTTTCACGTCAAAATAACAATAGAAGATTACCTGATCAAATGATTGTAAACTGACTTCTTTGACAGTGAAGATTCAACGTTTGATATTTTATCGTCGTCATTCTTCTTTGATTTTTTCACTTTCTGGTTATAATCATTCTCACTATTATTATCATTCGACAATAAAGATAATGGAAACCAGAGGTCAGTCGAACGACATGGTAAGAGCTCATTTAGTGCAACAGCAGCAAATAATGTAAACATAGGAATTGCTGGGAAGATAAATCGCAATTCTTTATGGGGGAGAAAGGAATAGAGGATGACAAAGCTAAGAACAGGAGTAAGATAATACAGTGCTTTAACTCTATTTTTGGAATAATGAAAGAATTGAATATTGGCAAAGATATTCCAATAATTAGATGATGAATTCGGACAAAAACTAACTCCGATGAAACCGGCAATTATCCAAACCCAAAGCAAATTCAAACTCTGTAGTGACACCAATAATTAGCAATCAAAAAGGGGTACGTAGCACTATGACTGACTGTACCTTTAATAAAGCGTTTGTAAAATACCAATGGAAAGGCATAACACCCCATTCTGATGATTTATTTTCTGCGGTATTAAAGTAGAGCACTGTTCCCTCCGGCCACAGCCATCTACAAATAGAATTGGTCAAGTGCTTGATCTAATCGCATCTATTTCTAACCTCTGCCAGAAATAAGAATCTATCACAACGCTCAGTCCAATGGAGAGTGAGCAGATCAAAACCCCACTGAGCAAGGATTTGAAGAAATATATCTGGAAAGACATGTAAGCAAACAAAATTGATTAAAATCTTGATTGAGTTGTTACCTCTGATGTTAGAAGCATTACTAACACCGTTGGTGCTAATAATACGAGCATATCACATCGAATCACTGTCATAGCAAAGCCAATGATAAGTATGCAGCTGAGTGGCTGTTTCTATAGAGAGAGCGATAATCCAAGGCAAAATCAAAAACAATTCTAACTTACTGAAAACCACAACGCAAAAGCATGCATTACTAAAATAAAGGCAAAAATATTAGGCAATGTCCTTGAAGCATAGAAGTTAATGTGAAATTGTAATAGAAGAGAGATGGAGAAGAGTTCGCCAATTCTCTCATAGCTCTTGGGAAATACATGCACTAGAGATTGTTTAAAATGAACAATAGAAAGCCAAGAAAAGAATCCTAATACACTCCGATAGAAGATTTGAGTATAAATTCCTTCGTATGTGATGATACCAAAATTATCATCGCCATAGAGGAAGGTATGATAGAGGTGGAAAAAGAAAGAACCAATTGAGTAAATCGGATACCCAAAACCATAAAGTACTAATGAACCTATAAAAGTTCTTGGAACGACACCTGGAAATTGTAAATGATCAAATGCTTTCAGTTGTTGGAAGAAACTAAAATGATGAAGATCATGCAATGCTTGCATATTGAAACTTTCTTCAACCTTGGTATATGGACAAACAATTACATAGATTACAATAACCAATAACAATATCACATCAACATTCTCAATTTTCCAGAGATTTAATGTCATCTTTCCTCACAATTTATTTGAGAATTTTGGCAATCGGCCTACCGACAGACTTACCGACAGGACACTTCTTCGACTCCCTACCGGAAGCCGGCGAAGCAATGCGGCAATGTATAACTGAAAAACAACTCAAAACATACACCATCTTCTTCCTCAACCTTCTCCATACCTCACCATTCCAATACCCTTGACATTGAGCCATATTAACTGCTCTATTGGAAATTGAGTCTTGGAGAAATTTGGGAAGGGCAAAAATAGAATTTTATATAAGTCTTAGGCTTGTTCAAAAAATCATGATACAACGAACCCTTCTATTGACGATTTAACACCTCCCCGAACTTATTCTTTTACTTTAATTGATCTTTTTTTCTTTTTACGAAGAGTTGTTTTGTAATTAATTATTATTATAACTTTTTTTTATTTGAAGTTGAAACCTTTCTCTCTTTTTCATCAAATTTATTATTATGATAAATGTTATTATAATTATCGTGGTAGTAGTGGTTGTACTACTCACTGGTCTTATTATTGCTGTTGCTCTCTATAAGGTAAACTATATTTCTATGAAATATTTTTATCTGTTTAATGGTCGTCGTCGTTGTTCAAATAGTCTCAACAACACAGGAGGAAAGCAGATGCACAATTTCATCCGAATGCTACTACAGCTGTTGGAATGGAATCTATTATGCCCGAAATTCGAAGGAATTCTCATGGTCAATTATTTACACCAGAAGCTGTACGTGCACAGAAGTTTCGAGAACGAGCAAAGTCAGTAACCATAGGAAAGCCAGAATTTCGTGTCTCAACCAAGGGAAAACCTAAATCCGACCTCTATCAGGCTCTCGAAAACCATCAACAACTCCAATACCAATATCATGATCATGATTTAGATCAACATCATCAAGATGAAATTCTGGAGGAGAAGAGTAGTGTGAATGATAGTAATAGTAACCTCAATAATCTTGATCGGAATAAAGAGCTGAGGCAGCATGAATATCATCAAAATCTTTATCAAAATGATGAAAAACAGAAAGAAAGAGAAGAAATCAATCGACAACAATCCAATTACAGTGTAGCAATGGTTGAAGCATTAGAACGAGCATCATCTTATCGGAATCTTATAAAAAAACAAAGTAATAGCAGTCTCGCATTATTTGCGAATAATGGAAATTCCGTTGATAATAATGACAATATTTCGACTATATTGATGTCTGCTGATTCTTTGGACCGTATCAATGTATGAAATGGATATGAGATGAGATGGAAAGCCAACACCACTGTATTAATAGAGAAGAATACCTGAGTAATACTAACATTTTTTTTATTTTAAAATAATCGAATAGAAGAAGTGTGTGATGAGAAAATTTGATGATTTTTACTGTGAAAGAAGTGAGATTTGCTTTGTGTTGTTTATTTGTTCTCTTTTTCTTTTTCTTTCTCTTTTTTTCTTCTTTTTTTCTTTGTGGCTTGAGTGTACTGACTTTATTTGTTTCTATTATATTTGTAGAGTATTATTAATCATCATTTACTTCTTCTTATAAATGTATTTGTTTTTTTTTCTCTTTGTTTGATAATTGTGTAATTAGTTCTTTTCTTCTTTTCTTCTTCTCCTACTACAGCTTCGTCAACTTCTTGCGTGATTGCTTGTCTGCTTGCGTGGAAGACCTTTGAGAGTATGTTAATTAATTCTTTGTCTTTCTTCCTCGTTGTTGTGGAGAACTAATTGGTCGAAGATCGTCCTCGCCATATATTTTCCATAACAGTATCAAGTAAGAAAGATAAAATGCCTATTCGATGAGATGAGGCATTCCTTACAAAAGATAATACAAAACGAAATTCGTTCGTCGAAATGACTCTCTCTATAAATTAATTAGCCATTGCTCACAACTTTCTACTTGTAAATTGTTCTAATTAAACAGATTCGACACTCTCTGACCTATGATTACTTTCCTCATTATCTACTTCCACTTCTATCTCTGATTCGACGATTATTGTCGAATTCTTTTCCGGTTCGATGGGAAGAACGACTTCCTCTGATTGTGGCTCAAAGATAACATCATCAACTTCCTCGAGGACAAGCTGAGACTCCAGCTCAGATTCTATTTCAGGCTCAGGCTCAGCAACAACGTCATGGAAGACTTCAGCTTCTAATTCCCCCATGGTAACTTCTTCGACGGATTGTGGTTCCGAAGTTGATAATACATCGTTTGATGCAGACAAAAATTGCGGTTCGGGTTCGACTTCTTCCATGACAACTTCTTCAACAACCTCGGGTTGACTAGATACTGCCTCGACGGTGTTTGGTTTGAAAATCATCTCAGTGACGGGTTCAACTTCTTTCTGGGTAGGGATTTGATCGGGATTAATTGCAAGGGGCAAAATAATTTCTTCTTTTTCGAGCTGCAGATTTGTTTGGTGCTTACCAGGACTTTCATCTTGTAGCGAACGATTATCCTTCTCTTCGTGCGATATTGTAGCAAGAGCAGAGTTTTCAAATCGATCAACAACGTTTCCATAAAACCTTGCTCGATCTTCATCAGGTAGTGCAGCGAAAAAACTTGTTCCTGGGAGAATAGTCCAAGTCGTCTCAGTTACGTGTAGATGCGATTCGTCATCATCAGCGAATTCTGCAATAATACCAAATCTATTGTTCAGATATTAACAAAGATTAACACACGATCAGATTAAGAATGATCTTACCGATTTAGATTATGCACACCAGGGGAATGAATTTCTGCGAAAAATTCAATAACAAGATTTTCCTTTGGTTGTAAATGAATTTGATTATAACGCACTTTCCCAACCCAACTAAACCCAACATTAGCCATGCGCGTTAAAAGAACTTGATTATCTTGATTTGAAATTTGTTTAATTGTGCTAAACTGATTTGCTAATCCTTGTAGAGATAGACATATCACACGATGACTGGAAAGGGATTGAATAGTTACTTTTACTGGAACTATTGGATGAGTACCCTCACAATCGCGTGTCCAGTAAACTTGCTTGGCGTGATTCACAGCAATACGTAAATAAGCTAAACTGTTATTATAGTAAAGTGAAGGAGAAGTTAAAATTGTTTCTTTTGGTATGAGAGGAGAAAACATGTTAACGAAAGGAATGTGATGCATTCCCCATCGAATCTTATCTTGCCAACGACATACCCAAATCGTTGTGATACCTAGAGAATGATTTAATCGTTCTTTTCGTATGATGTTTTCAATGGAGAAAGCGACATGATGGTGCAGATTTAGTGGATGATCTCCCTCATTTACCTTAACGCTGCCGTTAGGGCCTGTTAGGGCAATAGTTTCCATATCATCTCCTTCTCCTTGCGAAGATAACTTTTGTCTCTCACGACGAACATCTTGAATAGATCTAGGACCAGCTGCACTTGCTTCTAATTCCTCCAAGATTAATAAGCGTTTTGCTTCTTCAATTCTTTTGCTAAATTCGTTATGTGTGTACCAAATAATCAAGAATTGTTCAACAATAGATTGTAAATGATCATTTGAAAGCTTCAATGATTGATCTAATTCAATTTTTGGTAATTTTATTAACCAACTATTTCCGACAGAGAGAATCCCATCTAAATGTTCACTATCTTTCAGAGGATTCTGGCGCAACTCAGATAAGAGTAAAGGCTGTAAGACTTGAATTGGCCAGACATGAGTCACACGTTCAGTGGGTGAGGCAATTGCCAACCTCTCTCGATTAGAGCTCGTTCTTTCTGAACTCTGATAAGGTAGTGCACTTCCCAACAAAAGCATCCCAACGACCTTTACGCTGTTATTATCAATATCGATAAAGTGCTCTTCCAAGTCTGGTAAGTCAAATTGCCCAACGCTGCTTAATCGAATAATATCTTTCCCATCATTTTCATCAATTATGGAGTTCGTGACCTCAGTTACCACTGATGAGATATGCGTAGAGCTTACTCGAGAAGAAACTTGAGCTGATAATCCCAGCGAAGGGAGAGCGGTAGTCTACGAATTATGATCAAAGAAAACTACAAGAAAGAACAATTATAATTTTACCTTAATAGAGGCATAGCTATATCTCTTCTCTGATGCTTCATCTTCCTTTTGATAAGATGCTAACAGGGAGATCTTTTGCAGCCCCAATTTAGTTAATCGCAACCACGCTTCTAACCGTATCTCTTCACCAGGGCGAATAACGATGCCATCTAAGTTTACGATAGTACTAGAATGACCATAAAACTCTAAAAATTTCCCTTCAGCAAATTTAGTCTGTTCTCCATTCGAAATGTTATTCATAAGATAAAAAACAAAAGAAGGTTGGCTTAATTTTAAATAAATATGATGAGCATCAGACGTTCCATCATTCTTTAATAATAAAAATCCTTTCATTAATTGTCCTTGTAAAACTTCTGATGACAATCCTTCAAATTTTAATGATATTAATGGATTTGATTCAATAATTTCAAATTTTAATGTTTGATCTTTTGTTCTTTCATAATTAGCTCTTTGTTGTATTGATTTATGTAATAAAATACCTTTCTTTTTAATTGGTTGAATTACAGTAAAATATTCTGATAAATTCCATTTCACATTGGTAATATGATATTTTCCCAATTGCTTTGGTAATATTTCTAAGATTACTTCTTGTGTTGTATCACCATTAATAATATGTTGCACGTCTTTTATATCAAAGGCTTCATTTTGATTGACTTCCAATCGGACTTTCGTTAATGGAACATCAATCGGTAGTTTATTTTGAAATAGCATTTTCACTAATATTCTTTCACCTTGGGGAACACGAAGAACTTCAGTATGATCATTAATCAGTTTAGATTGAGCCTCAAAGCTTGTTATTGCCTCTTTCTCTGCACGAATCATGGTATCTTCTAACGTCTTCGCATTTTCAATCTTCTTTCTTTCATTATCAATCCATTCTTTCTCCGTTATCAAAGCAGTAATTAGCAACTGTCTTTGTAACTGATCTGATTTATCAAAGGAATGCTCATCATAAAAAAAATACCCGTTAATAGGTCGCAACATCGTTACAGATGGCATCAAAACCTCGGGTACAGGTAAGGAATACACCTCTGTACGCGACTTACCAATTTCTCCTTCACTAATATCTAAAGGACCAATAGGTAAAGAACCTAATAAAATCTCTCGTACCGAGCAATCAACCCAACCTTCATTCACTCGAATGGCGCCCCATGATCCATCACTTAAAACTTCGTTCAAGATCGAAATAGCATCAACTAACGAAGAATTAATACCAATCTCTTTACTATCCTGTATCATAGAATATAAAATCTTTAATAAAAATAGTAAAGATCTTTGTGCACCCTCGCGCCCATTCATTAATTTAAAATCTTCTGAAATTGATTTACTTAATTTACTTTTCAAATCATTCCAGCTGCCCTTTTCAACTAATAGCATTGCTGTTGCATTACATACCGTTGCATGTGTAGTTGGTAATAATTTGCCAATTTTATGAAATTTAATACCAGCAATAACCTGATGTAAGATATATTTTCTTACTTGGTTAGATTGAAGGAAATAACTTGCTGCACGTTCGACTAATAGACTACTCATTAATGGATACTTAATAACTAAAGTTGATGCTTGTAATAATATTCTTGCAGCATCTAAGGGTAAACGGGCGGAAGGGTGAAGAGTATATACTTCAGAACACAATAAAGAAAAATAAGCATGCGCTTGAACGGAATCATATACATGAGGTAATTGCATTACTTGAATAACAGTGTCTAATGTATTATAAACATCACGATATTTATTTGGTTCATAAACCATTTGACAAATTGCTGACATCATTAATGCATGTGAGTAATGTAAATTCGATTTATCAGCTTTATAGTCGTCGCGTACGAGACGATAATTAGACAATGCAGTTTCATAATCTTTTAATATAAACGATAAATCGGCTAATAACAATGTTTGACTTTCAATTTTATCATATCGATATTTTACACCACCTTTAATCGTATCAGTTTCATCGCGTGGTTTCCGCCAAAAGCTTTTTAAGACATTTTTAACACCTTTACGTGAATCATTCACTTGTCTTGTTAAATAATTTAAACGTTTTTCTAATATTGGTAAAATTTGATCAGTAAATAACCAGATACAAAACTCACGTAATTTCATAAAATCTTCAACCGATAATCGAGATCCTAATACCGGCTGTTTTGTGGTCGGATTTACTGGTAAAGGTTGTTTTAGTGATGGCGAATGATTTGGGAAAAATTTTGGGATTAAATGTTTTGTCCACATATCTGGTTGCTGTAAATTCGGTGCGTTTGATGGAAACGAATTGATTGAGATTAATTTGGTATGAGCGGGTGGGAAATAACTGTTTAATCCCCGAAGAACGGATAAAGGGTCGCGCTTCTTCTCTGTCGCATCTTCAAGTAGAACAAACACACGATGGATATTATTATCATATTGACCGTTAGTAAAGACAGTTGGAGTATGATGAATACTAGCCAATTCCTGCATAGCAACGACAGGTTCTTGATCACTCGTCGCGACGACGTTGAGGATAAGAACGGGGTGAGAAATCATCTCGCACTCGCTAAATGCCATCGAGCGTAAGAAGGATTGCTCTGTAACATCGGTCCAAGAAGTTGGGGGTGCGGCTTTGATCTCACTGATATTCGTAGGCATATGAGTGATATCATACGGTTTGAACGTGTTTAGCAATAACTAACAAGACATTAGGAACCGATTCGCTAGATAGAATAGATAGCTCACCTCTTCCAAATGTTCACCTGACTTAGGGCGAGCCTCGGTTCCTCTTTCAAACCGAATGTGTCCATCACTCACATTGATGATTTGAGTACCAACGCGGATAACAGAGTTAATCCCATCCAATTGACCGAAGCAGCTGTTGTATATTCAGATATATTGATATAAAAGGGATATCTTTGTTACCTTAATAGTTCATGCATGAGGAGACCATTCTGTAGACAGATTCTTTCTGCTTCTTCGGTCGCAACAACTACCACAACAGGAGCGCAGAAATCACTAGAATTCAAGAGTTATGAAGTCTTCTCCACTCGAAATATGAACCTACCTTATCCACCCTTGCAACAAATTACTTCCTGAGCTCATTCTTTAACGATCGGCTTTCAATCAATCAATCAAAGTGAGCAAACAAGAAGATTTGTGTTGATTAGTCGATTCTTCCAAAACTTAAAAGCGCTTCGCACAAAGTGCAAAAAGCGCTTTCGCATGTTGGCCATATTGCTTGGGTGGGCATGTGCTTCGTTTGCCAAATTGAAACCGCTAAAAAATCTGTTTGTTTGGAGATTTTTTGCTTGAGCATAGGATTACGATCGTCTGACGATAAAAGAAGAGTCTCCTACCTTCTTACAGTTTTAGAATAATTACAAAATGGCTCTAGCATCCCGTCGTGAAAGGCCACCTTCAGGACATGTGAATCGTCCAAAAACTGCGGGGCCAGTTCCTAGCGCTCGAATGCTCTTTTCTGCGAGAAATGATTCTTCACCTGACGTGCCTGAGGTACCACTGCTCATCATATTTATTGCAAATATTTTTTATTGGATTAATTTGCCTCTTACAGACGACAACAATAGAAAAAAAGGCACCGAGTTCACGACCTGAAACAGCACGATCACAATTGTCTACAAATGAAGTCTTGCGTCGAATGAGAGAAAAATCTGAGAAAAAGAAAAGCATGGAAGATTTTAGTGAAATCAATGCACTAGGTCCGTACAATGCCTTTTCCAGACCTAAAAGCTCTGTGGTACGTGGGTTACGTCCTCTTCTTCTTATCCTAAAGATGACATTTTTCTCTAGGTTGCCCCTCTTAGAACGGTCTTACTAGATCCTGCCGTTAATAACTTCCCTAGAAGTCGTACGAGAACCGAATTAATGAGAAGAATCCGCACCTCTGGTATGCCGCATCCCTCGTATGATTTGGTAAGCGACCTTTCTCGACAAATATTGGAATTTCGTCATTTCTCTTTTTAGAACAATGACGGATACGTCAGTCAAGAGGATTTTCGTTTAGCAAAACGATTTGATTTTGATGGAAATGGTGTATTAGATCCTGATGAAAGAGCAGTTGGCCGGAGAGTTCTGGCTGATGAATTCTTTAAACGCCATGCAAGTGATTTACATAATTTTGGTCCTGCATTTGAGAATAACACTCATAAACAAAATGTCGAAAAGCTGGTTGGTTCCTACAGCTTTGAGAGAAGTTATGAGAAATTGTGTTCTGTGGAACGAACTTTAGTGGCCGAAAGCTCAAAACCTATTTTAGATTGTATAAGGAATGACAATGATGATAATTTCCAAAAACACAAATACTATACAAATAAATTTGATTATACAGGTAATTTATTCTATAGTTCTTGCGTGGTATTGTTCTAACTACCTTTTGCTTCATAACAGCGTGGACAGATTTTGAAAGAGTTCCCAGATCTACTTGGGCTGGAGATACGACAATATTAAACGAACATGATCATGGTGGATCACGGAAACGATTATTAATGACAAGACAAGCAAAGTTAAGAAATGAAACGCAAGATAAATTAGTCACATTAGAAACACTTCGTCCAAAAAGTGGAAGCCCCCTGCGACGTATTAACCTCATATCAGATATCCGTGTTGAGAACAGTTAAAAAGGATTATAAATTTCAGTTGTTGGTTTCACCCTTTTCTGTTAGTATGTAAAAACACCGTCCTTTGAGATAAAGCAGGCCCATTGATTTTGTGCCTATCCTTATCATTTAAAAAAAAGCCAAAATTAAAGACAGGATGTTTTGAAAGAAGTGTGCAATCAAAACAATATTGTGAAAAAGATGTATTAGCCTTTTTGTTTGTTTTGTTTTGCTTTGTTTTGTTTTGTTTTGTTTTCTCATGATATTCAAATTAATGCGCGCTGATGGTAGTGTCGTTCTTGCATTGTTTGATTTCATTTTTCGTTAGACCTTTCATTTGTTTTAATCGTGATTTCGGTTTTTTCATTAGGTTACATCGCTTTCTACTCCTTTTTCTCTTGATGCTATAATGCGTGTTGTAAGAACAAGTTTAAGGCGAAAATCGTAAAAGCTACGAAAAAAGCTTGGTTTTATCCGGAAAAATGAAGAAATTCCGAGAGTTATCTTTTTTAAAATAACTCATCGTTGATAGATTGATACTCTTCTCTTTTCGATTCCAAAACCTTTGAAACGTTCAGAATCTACCATATTCTGATATCTTAAAAGTTCTGAAGGTTTATAAAGACAAGCGATTGTGCAGAGAGTCTGAGATGTCGAATCAACAAACGGAGGGAAGTCTTTGGCTGAAGCTGCTGAAAGAATCAACAAATCGAAGTTCCTCTTCGGATGCGTTAATTATCTTACTTGGTGATTTAGAAACAAACAAACGGAGTCTAGTGAATTATTTATGTGGTGTTGGACTGAAGTCTCAAACTCATTCTTTCCTAAATACTCCTATAACCTCGGATGAGTCTTTGCTGCAGCTCTTAGAAAATGTAACCTATGACTACTTTGACATTGATGAAGCTGTATTTGAAGCTAGTTCTTCGACATCTACTTCATCCTCATCATCCATTCGAGTGAATATTTGGACGGTAGATCATCGGATGTTTCCATCTCTGTCGAACCTCCTTCACCTCAAAGCCTCTATTGTTGATCAGAGGGTAAGTTTATTCTTCTTCTTGTCAAAATTTTTCTATGTTTACCGAACGTCTCTTGTACTGAACAGATTTTATTTTTGATCGCATTAGATCTATCAAAGGGAGAAGAAAACCTCCTAATTCTAAAGAAATCAATCAAACAAATTAGTTCATTTATACCAGATTATTTCCATATCTTAGATAGTGAAGATCGTAAAAAGAGTTTAAAAGATGCTTGGTATCATTATGTTTCTAATGCGAGGATTAATAAAGGATCAAAGATCCAGTATCCTCCACATAACACGTCAGATGAAAATAATAACACCTACGAGAGTAAAGTTGAGAATCATTCTCATTTTGACATAGATATTACAGAAATTAAATCAAGTTTATATTATCACGGTTATGAAAATTTCCCCATCCCAGTAATTGTGGTTGGGTTTAATCATCAAACGATTAGCAATATTCTTCAATCCAATCACAGTTTAACTGGGGGTACTGCGAATGCAGTTTCTACTTCAAATATTAATGATCTATTACAAGTAAATAAATTTAAAGAATTAATCGGGAAAATACGTTACTATTGTTTAGATTTAGGTTTTTCTTTACTTCTGATTCCTTCATTCATTGACACTATTACTCCTTCCTCCGCTCCCCCCTCAACCTCTAATGTTAGTAATAATAAGAATAATAGTAATAGTAATAGTAATATGACCTCTTTACTAAAGAAATACATTATCCATCGTTTATATCCTGAACAGGTGGCTTTAGATTTGACAGTGGAGGTAAGGGAGATCGATATTTTTACAACATGCGTCATATATTTATATATAGGAAAAACTTGATCGTGTTTTTATTCCAAGTGGATTTGATACATCTGATTTAATTCAAATTTCATCAGGTGTGAAGTATCAAGAAAAAGATTATTCTTATCCATTGTGGGTTAAAGGAGTGGTGAGAACAACTTTTAACTGATGATATATGCTTTTTCTAATGTATCTGACCAGACGGATACCAACCAAGCGAATTCATCCTCGTCAGTAGCGTCAACTACAGGGTTGATTGAAGTTGAGAACGAGCAAGATTGGTTGCAGGGGCTTTATAGCTTCATGTCTCAAGGAGGTGGGTAAAATCAAAACTACCGTGAATAATCAACTCACTTATTTCCCTTTAGCTGGTGATTCTGGAAAGTTTTCAACTAATTTGTCAGATCTTCTTGCGGAAGAATCGAGTGCGACGCACGGAGAGATACAAGTAAGTCATAGATCGATTGTTATTTTTTCCTCGCTTACTCTTGCGTAGGAGAAACCCAAGAAACTTTCTTCAAATCTCTCGAACAATAATTTAGTCGCAGCTGCTACATCTAATTCCACCACAGCGAATAGCTCGAAGAATGTGAGCCCGTCAAATAAGGTCGAGAATGTTCTATCTACTACATCCGTTCCTGCAGCAGCAAAGACAATTCCTCGAAGAGCATCTACAAGAACTGCCTCAGCTGCGTCAGCAACCAATACTCAGGATTTTTTCAAAAGCTTACTTGAGGGAAATCCTAAGAAGTAAATAATCTAGTTAACTTTAGTGACTAACGTAATTTCTCGTCCGTCTTATTTCGAACTTCCTTTCGTATATTTGAAATTTGAGAAATGAGTGTTGTGAAAGGAAACTATCATCACTATTACAATAAAAGAGATGATCTTGAAGAAAGAATGGGTTTCTTCCAATCTCTATGGTTTGAATCGAAGGTTTGTCTGGATATTGGTTGCAATGATGGCTTAATCACTGCGGAAATCGCTCAACGATATAGACCGGAGTTTATAACTGGAATTGATTTTGATAAATTCCTGATTGAAAGCGCGGAAAGTCGGCTTAAGAGAGCTCGATACAATTTGGCCAAGGAGAAAGTGAATATACCCTTGCCTATTTCTAGCATCAACCGATTTACACCCAGATCCGTGAAAATCAAGAGGGCAACTCATACTACGGCACCTTCAAATGCAGCCATTGATGAAAAATCTGTAACAACTACTTCCTCATCTATTTCATCGATGGATTCTTCTCCTATCTCAGAATCTTCTTGTGGACGTATTTATCCGGAGAATATTGCCTTTCAAAAGAAAGATGTATTTGAACTTACAGAGAGCAGTGGGGGACGTTATGATGTAATTCTTTGTCTATCAGTGACTAAGTGGATACATCTTAATGGAGGAGATGATGGATTGCTCACATTTTTTGATAAAGTATTATCCTTGTTAAAGGTTTCTGGAATCTTTATCCTGGAATATCAACCCTGGAAATCTTATAAGAAGAGGAAAGATCTCACCCCGCAGATGGAGGAAAACTATCACAAGATTCATCTCCTCCCGAATACTTTCGAGCAAGTTCTTTTAGTGGATTATGGGTTTGAATTACTAGAAAAACGATATTCTGAGGAGAGTGCCTCAGGTTTTCGTCGACCTATATTGGCTCTTCGTAAAACAGATCGAACTCAAGGAAGGACGTCAAAGATTGAAACAGAAAGTAATTCTATAGATTGTTTAGAGGTTCAAAAAAATTGTTAGAATTATGATATTTTGTACAAAATGTCTATAAATAATAACATGGGATTTAAACAGAATTCATTTAGGGATGACTCCTTTTGTGATAATACAGTTTGCATACAGTGAGTAATCATTAGTTTGAACTACTGCAAAAGAATTCTTGGCAAGTTCATAAAATCGGAACCTTTCCACATACTCTATCTGATCTGTTGTTCTTTCTGCTGCTTTTGCAATCAGATTATATGCTGGTACTTCGAGGTTCCGGGCTTTATCTGCATCAACTCGATCCATGACTTGAACGGGGAAAGGTACGTATTGATCGAGCGGAAATAATTGAAGAATATCTCCGAGGATATCAAATGTTGAACCATGAATTCGAATAGGATCTTTAATCACAGTTTTTGCAGCAACACTGTCTGATGGGAAGTTAGCATCAGCTATAACAAGACTGTCACCATGACCCATCTTAGCAAGGGTGTATAATAATTCAGGTGTGATTGTATCTGGAACTCCTTTCAGTGGCATCTCTATATCTTTCTTTTTCAGGATCTTTTCGATTGTAAAGGGATACCGTGCCAATTAAAAAGAAATTTGGAGTGTTCTTCATCATTCAATTACAGTTTTTTCCTGGGAGGATAGTCAGATAAACCTTTTCAAAGAGTTTCATAGAAATATTGCATCCAATTTAGATAACCTGTATTTGAAAGGCATTGGTGAGCAGAAGTCATGGCAAATGCTACTGATATTATCGCAAATGTGGTATGTCCATTAATTGGGATGCTCTTAGCCAATTTTATGTGGATCACACCTCTTCCAGTTGTATTAGAAGCACGATATACAAGATACCTAGGAACCACAAACCCATATCCATTTGTTATTACTATTTTTAACTGTGTAGGATGGGTTATCTATGGTTGCTTAAAACAAGACTTTTTTCTGTTCTTTTCGAATATTTTTGGTGTAACATTAGGTTTATACTATACAATTACATGTTTAACAGTGATAGCAAAGAAGACAGCTGATAGTGATTTTTCTGATGTTTATATTGGAGTTGAAGGTTTATTAATTTTTGCATTTTTCTTTTGGGGTACAATAGGCATGGTTGCAGCAAATGCTTTTACAAAGGCATCAGATCCTGTTGCAGAAGCTTCAAACCTTATTGGAAATTTAAGTTCCGCTTTTGCTATCGCATACTATGCTGCTCCATTGTCAACTATCGCGCAAGTCTTCGCCACGAGAGATGCCTCTTCTTTATACCTTCCGATGATTACCATTAACCTGATTAACGCAGTTATGTGGTTTTTCTATGGAATTATTGGAAAGAATGATATTAACATCTATGGTCCGAACGGTATTGGAATGGTTCTGTCAGGCGTTCAATTTGTGTTATGTTTCGTTTTCCCCGCAAAAGAGAAGAAGAAAGGTCAATCATGGGATCATATTTGGGTGCTTTTACAAGGGAAAGTACCGCCAACTTTTGTTACTAGTGCAAAATTAGAGTCGAAGCAGTTGGTTAAATCTGTTGACCCTGATGACGACGACTCTCCGCTTTAGAAGTAGAAACCCCACAGATTTAACATACATGATCAAAGAATCATCTTTATTTCTGAGTTTTACACTGCTTTATATCCAGGTATTTACAGCACAGTTACGAGAGCATAGAGCATCCAGTGTCATTATCTTTCCGATTCTTTCCATCTCATACGCTCGATTTAACCTCTACAAAGATTTTGTTTTTGATGTATTCTATTGATATAATCAAAGTTTTGTGCCTTTGGTCGTCGTTGTCGTTGTTGTCTCAAGAAGAAAGCTTGTAAGTAAAGAGTTGATAAGATCATTTCGCTGGAGCCACTTTTCACCAACAAATTCTATCGATGCTTTTCTTGTCTCTGCCATATTAATAGAGATGTTCAAATCAATATACTCTTTAGGATAGTTTTCAGCGCCTAAACGTTGAGGCCATTCTATGAGACAGATTGATTCATCGAATACTTTGGGAATATTGAGAAAACTAAGATCACACTTCTCTGGAAGACGATAAAGATCCATGTGATGGATCACAACATCCTCACTCAACTCATATTTATTGTCGAGAAGATAAGAAGGACTGGTCACTAACATGGAAGGATCTTCGAAGGCTGTTCGAATTAATCCTCTGGAGAAAGTGGACTTTCCTGCACCAAGATCGCCTATATCAGAGATCTCAATAAACAAAAGAAATCAATGTTTTTCTAGAAATCATTACCATTCAAAAGTATTGTATCTCCTACTTCCAAAAATTCACAGAAATAGGCACCAAGTTTTTCCATCTGCTGCTCATCTGCAATCGGAACAAGTTTCTTCATTGAGTTCGAGATCGACATCTTTCCACCCCTTTGCAAACCTATTCCTCTAAGCCTTAGAGACAGAAGGGTTTTACTTGTTTGGAAGGCCAATGCTTTGAAAATCATTGTTATTACAAGGTATAAGAAACTGGTGAATTGCATTCGAGTTTTGTGCGCATGGTGAATTTTGTGCGCGCCCCGAAAAGTATGAAATGTGATGATCTTTACAGGTGTGGATTAGAAGAGAAAAATAATCAATTTCTCCTTAATACAAAAGAGATTAGAATGATATATTCTTTGTCACTGACTCGTCTTGTGACTCGCTTGGGGGGAGGGGGGGGGGGGGGTGAACCTCATTAGTTTAGTTATGTTATTTTTCAGTTGTACTGAGACAGTCAATCAATAGCGAGATAAATAAATGCAATAGCAGATGGAAAATTTCAAATTAATCTCAGAAGCATTAAGCAACAGAAGCTGAGACTAAAGCGCCAAGATATGTCTACAACCAACCCAGGAGTGTCAAGAAAATCGGGTCTTTCACACTTGGAACAGACTATCTACAAGAGAAACATGCATTTGCAGATACATTCATTTCAGATCCATGCAATAAAATAAAATGTCAACCAACTCAGTCAACTCAATCGTCTTTAATCCTCATTTTACCTTCGATCAGCTTTAATATGAGGATAATAAGAACTATAGGTCCCACAAAAATACCAAATGTCTCATATGGATGTGCATGGAAAGGAAATTTTAAAGTTCTTAAAGTATAATATGCAAGAAAGCACCAAGTTCCACTAGCAACAACGACAAACACATAAAATTCTAATTTCTCCAAAAAACCGACAGTTTGACTAATGGAATCATTATTATCTTGACTTCTTCTTCGTTGCATTTTCCCTCAGAAGTATCTACCTTCTCACGAAGGCGAGATGGTTCAAATGATTGAATAAAGAAATTTGAAAGAAGGTCAGTCCCTTCTATCGAGAGTGGAGTGAGTCGACTCAAGTCGACTGACTGAAATGACTCTTATGAGGTTATAATTGCCAACATAAATCAGAAGAGAATGTACTCCCAGCAGTTCTTTGCGTCAAGTTCAGGAGCGTCCAATCCCTCAACACTTAGTTGGTTTCAGCTCTCGAGTAATGAGGGTGGAAAATTGAAGGAAGGTGAAGGAGGAGGTCGAAAAGATCAAATTTCAATGCAGCAAGTTCTTGACGATTATGAGCTCCAACACTACTCTACAGCAGTTCAAAACAGCAATCAAACGAGCCATAATCTTGATGGCGATGGTGTATCGAAGAAAAGAAGAAAGACAAAGTTTGATATTGCACCAGAATCTGTAAGCGACTCCAGCGACTCAAGTAACACGAAAAGCAATAAATGGATAACAACTGAAGAATTAATATCTATGGATAATAATTTGGGATTCTATGTCTCTAGTAATCAGTCATCTGCAGCGAATGATCATTTGCCATTGAACTATATCCCAGCGGAGGATGAAGCATTTCGTCAGCGAATCAAGAAAGCTCTTCAGAAGAATTTCGAATATATCGAAAAGTAGTTGCCCCATTAGGCCTATTGAACTGTTTTAACTTTCTTTCTTGGCTTAGGTTGGATCGATTAGCCTTGGAGCAAAAGCTTTATGGATTTGCTACTCTGACATCATCAACCTTAACAACGCCTGCCAATACAAACATCAGAAATAAGTTTCAAGATAAATTTAATAAAGCAAAAATCCCTGATAAAAAAGGTAATCTTTGATGTTGCTTTTATGTTTTTTGTGTTTTTATCTTTAATCTTACTGTTTCCTCTAGGTATTGGCATTGAAGCCGATCTGACAACAGAGAAGACTCCAGCTGTTCTGAAGGCTGAAACAAACCGTGTTTATGTTTCAAACCTACCAAAAGATATTACAGAGGAAGAAATTGGTAAAAGATTCTTTCTTTTTCTTTTGTATTTTCTTTGATTTTTGATCACAGAGATCTTATTCAGTCCTCAAGGAAAAATAAAGAAGATCAAACTTTATACAGATAAAGAAGGGAAGAAGAAAGGAGATTGTTTGATAACTTTTGTTTCTCCAGACAGTGCTTCCTCATCTCTTAAGGTAAGGCATTCAATAATACCTTCTTGGAGACTCTTAATCTTGTATCATTTCAAGTTAAACAAACTTAATATTGGAGATGGACATATCATTTCTGTGACGAAAGCTGAATTTCAAACAAAAGATCAGCAGCCATCAGCCCCTAAATCATTAGAGGAGAGGTTGCAAGAGATGGCACAACAGCTACATTCCTCTTCTTCTTCTTCAGAATATATATCTTTACTTCTCCAGACAATACCCGATAAATCAGTTACAGAGAATAATCCTCTTGTGTTCCTATGGAATGCTTATGAATTAGACGCTGAAGATCTTGCAGAGATCGAGGTAAGATCATTGAATTCTCTGACAATCAATTGTTCAATAACAAGCTATGAATAGACTGATCTTCTTCTTCAAGCTTGTACCTTTGGTGATGTGAAAGCGATTCAAATGTATGAGTTTCCTCAAAAGACTATTGATAAAATCTGCAGACAGAATACTGAAGAAGACAATGATGATGGTCTCATAAAAGAAGAGTCTTCCTCGGTCATGTTAGGGGGTGTCGTTATTGTATTTGAAGAAGTTAGTTCAGCTCTGAGCTGTTGCAATTTTCTGTCAGGACAATATTTCTCCGATAGGAAGTTGTTTTCCTTTGCGTATATTCCCGACCGCCTCCAACCGCCACCTCCTCAACTGGACGCTCTGCAAACTGAACAGAAAGATGGAAATCATACAAATGACGAGATAGCTTTACTACAAGACAATAATAATACAGATGATATTGAGCACGATGATGCGATAAGAAAGGAAGTAGAAGATGTGGAAGATTTTCTCAATAGCTTAATGTAATTTATACTTAGACTCGCTTTAATTACTTTACATGATATGATAAATAGATACATGAAAAATCTACGCCTCGAAGTACGAAATATGAAACTTTTGTGCAACAAACCTTAGCCTACCATATGCTACTTCTTAGTACTCATCAGTGGCGAATTCTGATATCATAAGCTCTAAGATCGACTTTGATGTTGGTTGTTGATTGCTGTTAACTTTATTTATTCTTTGTGGTTGTATGGGAGGAGGTTGATTTGTCGCGATTTTCGATATATTTGGTTGGAAGGCAGGTTTAACCTGCTTTTGGGGACTAAACGGAACGAAATTCTGCACATTGGTTGCGACAGAGCTCGTTGATGCTGCTTTAGCTCCTAATGATAAAGTGGAAGAAGATTTACGTTGAGGTTGAGATGCATTGAAGACAGGAAGTAATGGAAGATGATTTCTCTCAGGAGGAAGGATAGATGAAGACGATGCGACCATAGAAGACTGATAATGCGAAGGTCCTCCATCAGAGTACTCGTTATGGCTGCTACTCGTCTGAGTAGTGGTGTCACTATCATCATCAGAGAATCGGATATGCTTGCGGGATCCGCCGGACTGTTTCGAATGCTCTGATCTCAGGTTCCGTCCATTCTTCTTACTTTTTGTATTCGTTACCGCGGTTTCAATTTGGTTGGTTGAAGGAGCTTCCGCAGTATTTCCCACACTTTCCCCGATAGCTTCATCGAAACTTCTCGTCGTTGTAGATATGAATCCACATCCAAATATGTCATCATCATCAAATAGAAGGGATGGTGTGATGACATCGGTTGGTTCTCTTTCCATAACGTCACTAATAGTTTGCACAAGCGGTGCGGACGAATGAGCAACAGTGTCATCCTTCTGGCTAATCGTTTCATCTTTCCTTCGTTTCGGTTTCACTGTAGTTCCAGTTACAGGCGGCTGAGATTGGAGAATAGGAGAGGGTTGCGTGAGTTCAGAAGAAGCAAGGAGCTTTTGATATTTTGAGGAATCTCCTTGGCTTTTCGTTGCCTCTGGGAGAGCTATGTCATCATCAATATTAAAATAAATCTTCTTCGGTAAGGTTGATGAAGCACTTTGTTTCGAGAGAAGCGGTGATGCAATCGGGTCCACTTCTTTCCTGATAGTGTCAACAGGATCGGCTTGAGCAATAAGATGAGAAAGAGAGGCCACAATAGCACTTTCATTCTCAATATATTTTGATTTCTTTGATTTCTTTCGCGGGCTAGTGTTGCTATCACTAATGCCATCTGTGGATGATATGCTCGCATCTACTTGGTGTTTGTGTTTCTTTGACAGCTTTGGTGGTTGAATAATTTGATCAAGATCAGACGGGGGTTGCTTATTCTTCTTTCTTTTGTCTAAGAGGAAATCCCCTTCAGGTAAAATGCTTTCACTGTGAGCAGGGTAACTCACTTCATTACCTTCAATCTTTAACACTTTTCTTTCTTTCTTCGTTGCTTTGAGTGGAGAAAAAATCCCATCATTATCGTCCTCTATGGCGGTTTTTCGCAATCGCTTCAGTCGCTTTAACTCAGATTTTGACAGATTTGCTGATGTGGGGGAGGCAGCACGATCTTTATCTTCAAAGAATTGTGAATCATTCGTTTTAACCTGAAACTTGTTGCTTGCTTCGGCATATCTTATCTTAATAAGATTGATCTTATTCTTCACAACTCTCTCTAAATTCTCAATCATAATCTGAGCAGCAGGCAGTTTTAATCGATTTAATTTTAACATTAAATCATGGCGTAATGTGATAAAATCACTACATATAAATGGACGCGCTTTAACAATCTTTTCTGCATGATATTCACCGATGGATGGAATAATCTGTAGAGCCTCAACTTTACAATTATTCACAAAGTGAAGGACGTCATCAATGTTACAATCAAATAAATCATCAAATATGACCATAGATGGAGTGATATTGCTCTGTTTACTGATGTCAAGATTGATTTTTGGAAGTTTTTGGTTCAGGAAATAAGCAATGGAGATTGGTTTACTCTGATCGTCGTAACCTATCATTCCCCCTTCCTCATCACTATCATCAATACAAATCACATCTAATACCTTAGAAGATGAAAAAATTGAGCATGTGCCATCAGATCCGATTCTAATCTTATCACTTTTGGTGTAATGACGCAATAAACAGAGCCAGATTGAGTCGATGTAAATCTTCGTTGGATTAGCACCTTCCTTACAAATGGGACAAAGAAACTGACAAGGACATTTCTTTTTATTCAATTCAAGGTAAGATTCATAATCAAAAGCTTGGAAGTGCAGACAGTTGATAGATCTACAAGGGATAGCAAGGCGTTTCAATGTGATTGGATCGAATAAGGTAATATCTTGATGAAGTACTAAATCATCCTCAGAGAAGAAACTTCCATATATTTTTAAGCAATCAGGAATATTTAATATCTTTGGTGCAGGATTGTATTCTTGATTATAAAACTCTTCAGCCATCTTCCCACACTAAGACAGGTAAGAAAGGATTTTACACGAAACAAATTTTTGTTAAATTTTGAAAACTAATCCGATCTATTTCTTCCAGCACTCAACCTACAGAAGCATGTCGAGTTTATCGTTGTTGATAGATGATTCACAAAGCTCACAAACTTTCAGCGATAAAGAAAAAAAGATTGGCCGAAATGAAAAGCGCTTTCTTAGAAAAAACGATTTTAGTGCAGAGTCTTCTGCACTGTCAAAAAAAGAAAAAAGAATTCTTCAGATTTCAGTTCATCAGTAATAAGAAGGTCTGGAGGTTGCATTCCTTTTGCAGAGTTTGAAGAATAGATCGATTGGAAAATGTTGAATTTCGCGAGAAATTTACCGACACGTTATAAATCGTCTTTGTTGAAAGGAAATCAGAAGACTTTCTTCCCAATTCCTGCTTCAAATGGCACGATTAGGAATTTTTGGGGTTTTAATAAGAACGATGATAATAATGATGATGACCAAAAGAAGAAACCTGGAGATAAGAATAATATCGATGCTTTAGAGGATTTTGGAGAAGTTGGTGAAGAACTTTCGGTTAAAGAAAAGTCTAAAGATATTACTCCCACTTACGGCCATTTCAGTCCTCGAGTTAACCCACTTCTAGTCCTTCCTGTGAGGCGCCCCTGCTTTCCTGGTTATATGGCAATGACTTTAGTGAAAAATCAGGCATTAGTTGATCATATCCTGAACGCTCCTAAACCATTTTATTTTGGTTTGTTTACCAGGAAAGAAAGTGGAGAGGGGGATTCGATCAATAATCTTGATGAGGTTCATAAAACTGGCACCTTAGCCCTCCTTGATACAGTCTTTAGGCTAGGAGGGGATGGTGCCGGTTTACAGATTTCATTCCTCGCTCAACGTCGAATCGACTTAAAGGAGATAAAGAATGTTGGGCCACCAACTATCGCGGAGGTGAAACATTGGAAGAGACCAGATACTGCAAGCGTTAGTCAGCAAGTCAAAGCACTAACCAATGAAGTAATATCGATCTTCAAAGAGGTTATGACTCTGGATCCTAACCTTTCAGAGTTCAAGAAACATACGCCTTATTACTTTCCGACCGACGCAGAGGATCCATATTCTATTGCTGATCAGGCCACCTTCCTCCTTCGTACAACTGATGTAAAGCAGTTACAGTTGCTATTAGAGGAACCTAATATTGAGAAACGATTAGAGACATTGTATCGATTATTAGTACAAGAGAAAGAAATCCTCAAAGCGCAGAAGGAGATTGCTAGACAAGTACATGAAAGTCTTGATAAAGCTCAACGAGAATACTTTTTACGTGAACAGTTGAAAGTAATTAAAAAACAATTAGGAATAGAAAAAGATGATAAAGAGGAATTGTTAACAAAGTATGTCGAAAAATTAAAAGAAATTGAAGTAAGATCACCAAGGGAAGGTGCACTCAAAGTCATGAAAGAAGAAATGAAAAAATTAGAATCTTTAGAGAAAAATTCACCAGAATTTAATGTAACACGTTCTTATTTGGATTGGTTATTCTCAATTCCATGGGGACAAACTACGCAAGATATATTGCATTTAGAGAAGGCAAAAACCATCTTAGATGAAGATCATTATGGGTTAGATGAAATCAAAACTCGTATATTAGAATTTATTGCTGTTGGTAAGTTACGTGGTTCAGTTACAGGAAAAATTATCTGTTTTATTGGTCCACCTGGAGTCGGTAAAACCTCTATTGGAAAGTCAATCGCACGTGCTTTGGATCGCAAATTTTATCGCTTCTCTGTCGGTGGTTTAACCGATACTGCTGAAATTAAAGGTCATCGCAGAACTTATATTGGTGCGATGCCTGGTAAACCTATTCAGTGTCTAAAACATACCAAGTCGATGAATCCTTTAATTCTAATTGATGAAATTGATAAGTTGGGGAAAAGTTATAACGGTGATCCTGCATCTGCATTACTCGAGCTTTTAGATCCAAATCAGAATAGCAGCTTTGTTGATCATTATTTAGATGTTCCGGTCGATTTTAGCAATGTATTGTTCGTTTGTACTGCAAATGATGAAAGTACTATCCCTGGCCCTTTGAAAGACCGCATGGAAGTAATTCGCTTATCGGGATACGACACCCAAGAGAAGGTTGCTATTGCTAGTCGATATCTGGTACCAAAAGCGCTGAAGGAAGCAGGGTTAGTTAAAGAAAAGGCTCATGCGGAGGGAAATGAAGCGAAGAAGGATGAAATCAAAGCGAGCGCGAACGAGCAAACCGTCGACCCAGATGCAGAAAAAGATAAGGTTACCGAGAAAGTATCAGATGTTAATACTGAACCAATCGGACCTAAATATGTCATTGGCGATGAAGCGTTGGAGCAACTGATCAAGAAATACTGTCGGGAAAGCGGTGTTCGATCACTCGAAAAAACTATTGATAAAATTGCTAGAAAACTCGCCTTTGAACGCGTAGGTGCCTTAGAGAAAAAGAAAGAAGATTCACAGAAATCACAAGGGGAAACAGCTGTAATTACTCCAGAAGATGCAAAGGATGAGGTTCATGAAGTTGTCACAATTAATAAAGAGGATTTAGAAAAATACATCGGGAAGCCGGTTTTCCACGATGACACGATTTATGAAGACTCTCATCATGGATTACCTGTAGGTGTTGTTTTAGGATTAGCATGGAATCCGTTTGGTGGGAGTCCAATCTTCATCGAAACGGTTGCCGTCGCTTGTGCTCCAACAGAGAGAGATACCGGAGTTCATATGGTTACTGGTCAATTAGGTGATGTGATGAAGGAAAGCGTGAAAATCGCTTACACCTATGCCAGAAGATTCCTTCTTCAACGTGAACCAGAAAATAAATTCTTTAATAGTCATCAAATTCATTTGCACGTCCCTGAGGGAGCGATTTCGAAGGACGGTCCATCGGCAGGTATCGCTATGGCTACATCCTTTGTCAGGTAAAATAGAAGAGATTTAATCATTTCCATTTTTACCTAATTTGTGTTAGTGTTGCTCTTCAAAAGCCATTGAGACCGCAAGTTGCCATGACGGGAGAGATTTCTTTGACTGGAAAGGTAATGGCGTTTCTTGCTTGAATCTATAATTACGTAATTTCTTTTTAGGTCCTTCCTGTTGGTGGAATTAAAGAGAAGACATTAGCCGCAAAAAGATCTGGAGCTAAGACCGTCATTTTGCCCTTTGCCAATAAGAGAGATTACGATGAACTTCCAGACTACGTAAGTTCTTTCCTCTCCTTTGCGATTCCACTAACGACTCTAATCTATTAGGTGAAAGCTGATGTTGAAGTTCACTTTGTGAAGGAGTACCAAGAAGTTTTTGATATTATTTTCCCTGATTTGAAGAAGGTTTAAAGCAACAGTCCAACAAAACTCATGTATAAAGTAAAATAAAAAATATCTCTTTCCTTGAAAAACGCTTTTTAGTGAAAAGTGTTTCTCTAAGAATTAGAAAGTTTTTCATTATTGATCATCATCAATTGGTTTTGTGACGAAAGTATCCACCAAACTAACTCGTTCAGAGGTAATTTTGCTGAGGAAAGTTTTTATAAAGCGAGTAAAAGAGTTATTTAGATTTTTGATTTCTGATTGTAAGTTGAGAATGGAAGAGATCAAGCCAACAGCTTCGACAGACAATGTAGAACCTTCCAATGCACCTAGGAAGAGACGAAATCGTTGGGGTGAGCCACAAGAAAGTACTAATGATATATCTACTACAATTTCTTCTTCTGTTCCGGATAATCAGGAAACGAAGGATGAGAAAGGTCCGGATGGTGGCAATCCTGAAAACAACGAGGAAAGTGCCAAGAAAGCCCGCAAATCTCGCTGGGCTTCATCGGAGAACATTCCCAAAGCTGCATTGCTCCCTGGTATGACAGGTCTTATTGCACCATTGAGCGAAGAGGTGGTTCAACAAACTGTGATCTTAAAACTTCAGTTGGCACAAGTAAGTCAAAAATTATTAACTGTGACACAAGACGCTTTATTAATAGAACAAGATCCTAATCGATCACCATCCCCGCCACCAAAATATGATTCAAGTGGTAAAAGAACGAATACACGTGAAGTACGTATGAGAGAATCTTTAAACAATCAAAGAATTAAAATTATTGAAGAATTAATGAAATTAAATCCGACTTTTATACCACCTGCTGACTTTATTAAAGCAAAACCCTTTCGTAAAATATATATTCCTAAAAATAATGATCCTACCTGTAATTACATTGGTTTAATTATTGGTCCACGTGGAAATACACAAAAGCAAATGGAGCAAGAAACACAATGTAAAATTAGTATTCGCGGGAAAGGATCAGCAAAAGAGGGCAGTAAAGGACGTCAAACAAAGCAAGTTGATGAAGATGATGAGTTACATGTTCATATTCAAGGTGATTACGAGGAGAATGTTGATCGTGCCGCAAGAATGATTGATGCCATTCTCCGACCTTTAGATGACAGACTTAATGAACATAAGCAGAAGCAATTACGTGAATTAGCACTGATAAATGGAACATTCAAAGAAGATGATTATTGTCCTATCTGCGGTGAGAAAGGACATCGTCAATTTGATTGTCCTTATCGTGCGAAATCATTCAAAGCCGCTGGCGTAAAATGTGCGATCTGCGGTGATTTATCACATCCTACACGTGATTGTCCAAAGAGAGAACAAGGACCAACGAATGAGAAAAATCTTGATAGTGAATATGATAACTTCTTAGCCGAACTAGAAGGTGGTGGAGGGAAGGATGGGGATGAAGGAAAGGGCAAGGAGGGCGGTGGAGCTGGCGGATCAAATATTCCCCCTCCTCCTAAAAAAGGGCATGGGCCGGTCGTGTTACAGCCCATTGTTGATGTAGTATCCCGAAACCCTGCAATGATGAATATGGCGACTTCAGCAACAAATCCGACTTCTACAGTTCCCCCAGTAGCTACAGTTGTCCCCACAGCTACTGCTGCTGTTGCGCCTACCACTGCCTATGATGCTATGTCCGCTATGGCATGGTCGACAGCAGGCGTAACAACAACTGCGCCTGCTACTACCACCTACAACCCCTACGCGGCGTACCAATCTTACGATTATTCAGCTCTTCTGGCCGCGGCCGCAGCAGCAGGATATGATCCCGCAGTTTATGCAGCCTATCTGGCAGCCTATAATCCGTATGCTGCTGCCACGGGTGCCGCTTACCCAGGAATGCAACAACAACCTCCTCCACCACCACCCTCTAATCCTTAGGAGAAAACCGATAAAATAGAGAGCTAATATCTTTTTATAATAAGTAAGCATTTGTGAAATTTTTAGGTTTTCAACCATCACTCCTTCATTGCTCGCATTATACCGTATGTGGAAGAGATCAGATTTCATGAACCAAGGTTCAGAAAACGGTCGTTTTGATACCGTTTTCTATGGTACGGCGAGTGGGGAGTGAGGACCGGAGTGCCGCTGTTCTCAATTTATTGTGCAATACATCCATCTTTGCTGCAAAAATCAGTCTCTACATTAAGAATTGAAAGATGTCGACTGTACATGCGTTCCCTGTACCTGAAATGCATTGGTCTGACTGGGCTAAAATCTTTGTGGGGCTTGGAATTGGAGTAGGAACAATTTTCCACATCATATCATGGTCAGTACCAGATAATAAACGACACAAGGTCTATAACCTCACGAATTTTTGGCTTATTTTATCTGGAGTTATTCATGTAAGCTATAGCATTTGTTTGTTTGTATGATTGTAATTGATTGTTTTGGGTTGATTAGGTATGGATTGAGTTTAACTTTGTTTACTTCAGAAATAATTCCAGTATTAAGACTGGACTTGATATGTATGCAGCCGCAGGTATCATTCTTGTTGTTTGACTTACATTCTCTTTGATCAGTCTTTGATTGTTGGGATAGATTATCGATATGGACACTATGGCAATGGTCTGATGGAATCAGGCACTCACGCTATGGAAGCAATTACAGCACTTATAGACGGACCTTTATGTTTTCTCGTGGCTTTTGCTGCGGCGCATGACTACGGCTGTCGCCATCCGCTGCAAATCATTCTCTGTGTTATGCAGTTGTATGGTTTGTTATGGTTTACCTTACAACCCATCTATTCAGATACTGGTGTCGCAGGGCATTTTTCTTCGGACCCTGTAAGTGCATGTTTTAACTTACCGATTAAGATTTTGATGTTTGTATTCTAGGCATTGTTCTGGGGGATAGCAGTTGGATGCAATGCTCCATGGGGAATCTTTCCAACTATTCTTTTAGCACAGTCCTTCGTTGAAGTAAGCAATAAGATGGCAGTTAAAGATCGTAAAAGAGATTAGATGATTTGGGATAAGTTGTACATTTTCTGTTGATGAGGATTCTTCCTAAAATTTCCATGTAATTCAAAGCAATTATTTCCATGCATTTGTTAAATCCCTTTTTTAGCACTTACCTTACACTAATTTATGCACGGATATCATACATCATCATAAACCCGTGACTTTTGCAAGAAGAGAACACAGTTTATCATTAAACACAAATGACTTCTGCCTGTAATCATGATAAGAATGGGGATGGAGAAATCGTCGAAGATAATGCCTTGGTTCCTTTTCCAATTCACTCTCGCCAATCAGCTTATTTTCGAAGTGATCGGGTGTTACAGTTGTCTTCAAGTTTTCAGCCGTTACTTAACTACGAGACGAATACGCTGAATCAGTTTCTGAAGTCATGGGATAATACTAAGCGATCTAAGTTATTGAAAGTGGTCAAGCAAGACAATTCTAAAACTTTAGACTCAGCAGCATGGGAAGAGATTGCGAAGGAAGTAGGACAAGGTGTAAGGGCGTTTGACTGCTTTCAGCAGTATTACAATAACCTCAACCCTGAAGTTAATCACAAAGACTGGACCGTAGAAGAGGAAAAGAATCTATTAGCTCTCACTAAACATCATGGAAGTCATAACTGGCATTTGATAGCGGAAGAGCTTGGAACAGGGAGAACACCTGTCGCCTGTCTGAGACATTATCAACAGACTCTCAATCCTGAACTCGTAAATTCTGCCGATTGGTCAGTAGAGGAAGATACCTTGTTAAGGGATGCAGTGGAGAGGTTCGGTGCGGGGAAATGGCAGCACATTGCCTCTCAACTGCCCGGACGATCCGCTCAACAATGCTTAAATCGCTGGAGGAAATCTGTTAACTGTCATGACACCATTATTACTGGGAAATGGTTGGAAGAAGAAGAGCGAGCTTTGTTTCTTGCAGCATATGCCTTTGATGTGCCTATGTTAGCTGATTATAAACGCTCAAACAATGAGTTGCAGGATGTGCTGGGTAAGTCTCCCTTTCTGTTTTCTTTATCATCAATCTTATTCACTTATAGATGGCAGTGATATTCCACAAGAAAAGCCTCGAAAACAGCCCAACTGGGTGCAACTATCACAGTTTGTACCGGGAAAGTAAGTGCCATATCACAGAGTAGAAAGAGTTCGTTACTTCCATGTTGTAGGAACGATGTTCAATGTCGCGAGAAATGGAACAATAATCTCGATCCAACTGTAATATCAGGAGATTTTACTTCAACTGAAGATACCTTGCTACTTCAGTTAGTTGAGAGATTAGGGGAAGGGAATTGGTCTAGAATCGCTGAATTCTTGCCTGGTCGGAGTGATGCAGCTGTGAGATTAAGATGGAAAGCTATTCAATCATCTTCAACTGAAAAGAAATCGTCTAAAAAGAGGGAAACCGCGAAGGAGACAAAGGTAAACAAGCGGAAGGCCTTGCCTGCCAAACATTTAAGGTAAGTATTAAAAATCATTCAATCTAATGGACGACTCTTAACTGCTGCTCAAAACATTCTTATTAGATCGAATAAAGCAAAACTACAACCCTCTCAATTCGAAACTACAACATCAATTCAGTTAATTCCCGAGAGTTGAAGCTGTGCCTTGTTTTTACAGTTGTTGACATCTTGAATTAAATAGGTGTCTTGGAGTCATCGTGATCTATGGGGGTGGAAGGATCTTCATCGGCGATCAGAAAATTCACTACTTCATAGATGGATGCTGTGACATTCTCATCTTCGACCTTTAAATCAAGATTTCTCATGATTGGATAAACTTTTCTTTTCCGGAGTTCCTCACGAATGCCACGACGTTGACATAATAAAATTAAGCAATCAACCATTAATTTCATGATTTCAAAATCTGGCTCACACTTCTTATCAGGGTTTTCAGCCTGTAACCAGATCGTGGGGTCCATTCCTTCTTTATCCTTTTCATTGAAGGGAGTAGGTACGACTAAGGGAATTAGAAGTGGAGTCAAAACTTTGACTTCATTCAACATCCACCAATGATAATCTTGATCGAATAGACAACTAAACAGAGATGAGATCAAATAAGATAAGATTTTGAGCTCGTTTATTACCTTCTTATACATGCCACAGCTCCTCTTCTTCTGACGCTATTTCTCGACCGAACCTAGAGACATATCTGTAAAACTTCAATTTAAAAAACAACTTAATTGTCACATTACCTGTGAAGGAAGCTTGAGCATATATCCTGTAGATGTTCGTAATATGAGCTTTCTGCCAGTCTCTTGTTGGCATAAGTTAGCAAGAATATTACCAACCTGTTGATACTGATCTAACTCTTCCCATCTGAAATCTGGACTAGAAATAAGATCATCA
>VFQN01000600.1_pt1 | contig 65949 bp, 63 predicted proteins | sample 3512371 | NCBI WGS metagenome assembly VFQN01 (sample SAMN10412370, study PRJNA504923) | tailings metagenome | isolation source: Replicate 2 from Balatoc abandoned mine | place: Philippines: Itogon, Benguet | collected 2017-08-28 | reverse complement strand
GCGCCGTGGGTCTTGCCGAAGGTGTGGCCGCCGGCGATCAGGGCCACGGTTTCCTCGTCGTCCATCGCCATGCGGGCGAAGGTGTCGCGGATGTCGCGCGCGGCAGCGATGGGGTCGGGCTTGCCGTCCGGGCCTTCGGGGTTCACGTAGATCAGGCCCATCTGCACGGCGGCCAGCGGGTTTTCCAGGTCACGCGAATGGGGCTTCTGGCTGTCGTCGTCCTTGACCAGCACGGCATGTTTGGCCACGCCGGGCGAGCCCTGGCTGTAGCGCACGTCGCCGCCCAGCCATTCCTTCTCGCGGCCCCAGTACACGTCGTGGTCGGGCTCCCACACGTCGGCGCGGCCACCGGCGAAGCCGAAGGTCTTGAAACCCATGGTTTCCAGGGCCACGTTGCCGGCCAGGATCATCAGGTCGGCCCACGAGATGTGGTTGCCGTACTTCTGCTTGATGGGCCAGAGCAGGCGGCGCGCCTTGTCCAGGCTCACGTTGTCGGGCCAGCTGTTGAGCGGCGCGAACCGCTGCTGGCCCCGGCCGGCGCCGCCGCGTCCGTCGCCGATGCGGTAGGTGCCGGCACTGTGCCAGGCCATGCGCACGAACAGCGGGCCGTAGTGGCCGAAGTCGGCCGGCCACCAGTCCTGCGAATCGGTCATCAGCGCGGCCAGGTCTTTCTTGACGGCGGCGAGGTCCAGCGATTCGAAGGCGGCTGCGTAGTCGAAGCCCTCGTCCATCGGGTCCGACTTGGCCGAATGCTGCGCCAGCAGGTCCAGCCGCAGGGACTTGGGCCACCAGTCGCGATTGGTGGTGCCGCCGCCGGCGGTCTGGTGGAAGGGGCACTGGCCCTTGGGCTGGTCGTTGTTGGCGCTGCTGCTCATGCGGGGCTCTCCTTGGAAGTTCTGATGGGCGAGGGAAGGGAAACAGTGGATGAAATTCTGCGGGAAAAGCAGGGCGGCGGCGATTGAAATGCCTTACTCCACCGATAGGAAACGGCCGCACACAGCGGCGCAGACCGCGATGTGCTCCTACAGGACGCGGGTCTCGCGCCGTCTAGAGTGGTGCGGCCCGAATGCCCATTGCCCGAGGATCACGATGAACTCTCCCGCAGAAGAACAGCTGCCGCCCGAACTGGTCGAGGTCGTCGAAGTGGCTGCCGCCAGCACCGGCCCCGCCGAAACGCGCGCCGTGCGGCTGCACATCAACGGACAGCCCTACGCCCTGAAGGTGCAGCCCTGGGTCACGCTGCTCGACCTGCTGCGCGATCGCCTGGATCTCACCGGCACCAAGAAGGGTTGCGACCATGGCCAGTGCGGCGCCTGCACGGTGCTGGTCGATGGCACGCGCATCAATTCGTGCCTCACGCTGGCCGTGATGCACGACGGGCGCGAGATCACCACGGTGGAAGGACTGGCGGCGCTGGCCGGTGGCGATGCCCTCCATCCGCTGCAGGAGGCCTTCATCCGCCACGACGCCTTCCAGTGCGGCTACTGCACGCCCGGGCAGTTGTGCTCGGCCGTCGGGCTGGCCAACGAAGGCATCGCGCGCGATGAGGCGGAGGTGCAGGAGTTCATGAGCGGCAACGTCTGCCGTTGTGGCGCCTACGTGCAGATCCGCCAGGCGGTCTGCGAAGTGGTGCTGCACGATCGCCGCGCACCCTCGGGAGCCGGCGCATGAACCCCTTCACCTACACCGCCCCGCGCGATCTGGAGGGCGCGCTGTCCGCGCTGTCGGTGACCGGCGGCCGCCCGCCGGTCAACAGCGCCGCGCAGCCGCCGCGCTTCGTGGCGGGCGGCACCAATCTGCTCGACCTGATGAAGGAAGGCGTGGCCCGGCCCGCCGCCCTGATCGACGTCAACAGCGTGCTGGAGCCCGGCATCTCGGTGTCGGATACCGGCGAGTTGCGCCTGGGCGCGGCCGGCCGCAATGCCGCCACGGCGCGCCATGCGCAGGTGCGCGCGGGTTGGCCCTTGCTGGCGCAGGCCATCCTGGCCGGCGCCTCGCCGCAGATCCGCAACATGGCGAGCAACGCGGGCAACCTGTTGCAGCGCACCCGCTGCCACTATTTCTACGACCTGGCCACGCCATGCAACAAGCGCGCGCCGGGCACCGGCTGCAGCGCCATCGGCCAGCTGGCGCGCCAGCATGCGATCCTGGGCGCGAGCGAGCATTGCATCGCCACGCATCCGTCGGACATGTGCGTGGCGCTGGCCGCGCTCGAAGCCGTGGTGCACGTGCGGTCGCGGCGCGGCGACCGCCGCATCGACTTCGCGGCGTTCCACCGGCTGCCGGGCGATCTGCCCGACGTCGACACCACGCTGGAGGCCGACGAACTCATCACCGCCATCACGCTGCCGCCGGCGCCCGCGCTGGCGGCGCGCTCGGCCTACCTGAAAGTGCGCGAGCGCGCCTCGTATGCCTTCGCGCTGGTGTCGGTGGCCGCCGCGCTCGACGTGGGGCCCGATGGGCGCATCCGCGCCGCGCGCGTCGCCCTGGGCGGCGTGGCGCACAAGCCCTGGCGCGTGCCCGAGGCCGAAGCGTTGCTGCAGGGCGCCGAGCCCACCGACGACGCCTTCGACGCCCTGGCCGTGCGGCTGCTGGAGGGCGCGCAGGCCCAGGGCAGCGGCGTGGGCAACAACGCTTTCAAGATCACGCTGGCGCGCCGCGCCGTGGTGCGGGCGATGCAGCAGGCCCTGGCGGGCACGCGCATCGTCGGCGCCGGCGAAGAGGAGACCGCCGCATGAACACCGTACCCCGTCCCGCCCCGCGCCCCGAAGCCTCGCAGCAACCGCAGGCCGACACTGGCAGCGGCACCGTGGCCGTGGGCGATGCGTTGCCGCGCATCGACGGCCGCCTCAAGGTCACCGGCCAGGCCCGCTATGCGGCCGAACATCCCGCGCCCGACCTGTGCCACGGCGTGGTGGTGAGCAGCGCCATCGCCCGGGGCCGCATCACCGCCATGCATCTGGACGAAGCGCGTGCCGTGCCCGGCGTGATCGACATCCTGTGGCACGGCCACCGGCCGCGCACGCGCCGGCTCGATCTTTTCTACAAGGACATGATCGCGCCCGGCGGATCGCCGTACAAGCCGCTCTACAGCGACGGCATCGTCTACAGCGGCCAGCCGATCGCCCTGGTGCTGGCCGACAGCTTCGAGGCCGCGCGTTGCGCCGCCGCGCTGGTGCGCGTGGACTACGAGCGCGAGGCGCACGAAACCGGCCTGGATTCCAACCTGCCGCAGGCGCGCAAGCCCACGGGATTCAAGGCCGGCTTCTCCAAGCCGCCCAAGCCCACGGGCGATGCGCCGGCTGCATTCGCCGCCGCGGCGCACACGGTGGATCTGGATTTCCACAGCGGCGCTGAACACCACAACCCGATGGAGATGCACGCCAGCACGGTGATCCGCGGGCCGGACGGGCATCTGACCATCCACGACAAGACCCAGGGCTCGCAGAACAGTCGCTGGCAGGTGTCGCACGTGTTCGGGCTGTCCAGCGACAAGGTGACGGTGAAGAACGCCTTCGTCGGCGGCGCCTTCGGCTCCGGCCTGCGGCCGCAGTACAACCTGCTTCTGGCGGTGATGGCGTCGCTGCACCTCGGGCGTTCGGTGCGCGTGGTGCTCACGCGCCAGCAGATGTTCACCTTCGGCCACCGGCCACAGACCTGGCAGCGCGTGCGCCTGGCGGCCGACGCCCGGGGTCGCCTGCAAGCCGTGATGCACGATGCCATCGCCGCCACTTCGCGGCTGGAAGACTACGTGGAAGTGGTGGTCAACTGGTCGGGCCAGCTCTACCGCTGCGACAACGTCCAGCTGGGCTACAAGCTTGTGCCGCTCGACCATGCCACGCCGATGGACATGCGCGCGCCCGGCGCCGCGCACGGCGTGTTCGCGCTGGAGGTGGCCATGGACGAGCTGGCCTGCCAGGTGGGCATGGACCCGCTGGCCCTGCGCGTGGCCAACTACGCCGAGCGCGATGCGGCGAAAGACCTGCCGTATTCGAGCAAGGAACTGCACGCCTGCTACACGCAGGGCGCCGAGCGCTTCGGCTGGTCGGCGCGCAATCCCGAGCCGCGTTCGATGCGCGAGGGGCGCGAGCTGATCGGCTGGGGCATGGCCACGGGCACGTGGGATGCCCTGCAGATGTTCGCGCGCGCGCGGGCCGTGCTCGATGCGCAAGGCCATCTGGTGGTGGAAAGCGCGGCCAGCGACATCGGCACCGGCACTTACACCGTGATGGCGCAGATCGCCGCAGCCGCGATGGGTCTGCCGCTCGCGCACGTGACGTTCCGGCTGGGCGATTCGACGTTGCCGGTGGCCCCGGTGGAAGGCGGCTCGTCCCACGTCACCACGGTCGGTTCGGCCGTGGAGGGCGCCTGCGAGAAACTGCAGAAGGCGCTGCTCAAGCGTGCGCAGGGCCTGGCCGGCTCGCCGCTGCGCGGCCTGAAGTTCGCCGACGTGGAATGCACGGGCGGCGTCCTGCGCAGCCGGCGCGAGCCGGGCCGCGCCGTCGGCCTGGCCGACATCGTGGCGGCGGGCGGCGACGGCCAGCAGCTGGAGGTGAAATACCTGCTGCTGCCCAACATCCTCAAGCAGAAGAAATACGTGCGCGCCACGCACTCGGCCGTGTTCTGCGAAGTGCGGGTGGACGAGGAGCTGGGCACGGTGCGCGTCACGCGCGTGGTCAGCGCCGTCGCGGCGGGCCGCATCGTCAATCCGCTCACGGCGCGCAGCCAGATCATCGGCGGCGTGGTGTGGGGTATCAGCCAGGCGCTGCACGAAGAGACGCTGAACGACGAGGCGCAGGGCCGCTTCATGAACCACAACCTGTCGGAATACCACGTGCCGGTGAACGCCGACATCCACGACATCGACGTGCTCTTCGTCGCCGAGGACGACCGCATCGTCAGCCGGCTGGGCGCCAAGGGTGTGGGCGAGATCGGCAGCGTGGCCGTCGCCGCCGCCGTGTCGAACGCCATCCGGCATGCGACCGGCCGCCGCCTGTGCGACAAGCCCTTCACGCCCGACAAGGTGATGGCGCCCTGATGGACGGCGCCTCGACGGGCGCCGTACTACCATGGGCCCTCGACAACCCGGAAGGCGAGGGACGATGAAGTACTTCAGGATCTTCCTGCTGGTGGTGGCCGCGCCCGCGCTGGCCGCCCTGGTGGCCGAATGGCTCAAGGCGGCGCCGTGGGCGCGCCCAGCCGGGCCGCTGCTGGATTTCCTCACGGGCGCCGTGCCCGTGCCGCGCGTGGCGGTGATCGTGCTGATTGGCGGCGTGGTGTGCGTGGCGCTGGTCGAGGTGCTGGCCCCGCTGCTCGATCGTGACGATCCGGTGCCGCGCCCGCGAGCCGATCCGCCGCGGCGCGATCCGCGCGACGCCCGCCGCGACTACCTGCGCCGGGGCCCGGCGACGCTGTTCGGCTCGGGGCCCGAGCGCGTGCCGCTGTCGCGCGCCGAGGAGCTCGTGATGATCGAGCTGGCCCGCGCCGATCCCCAGCCGATTCCCACCGCCGCGCTGGGCGAGCGCATCGGCGGCGAACCGGCGCTGGCGCTGGAGCACGCCGTCGATCTGCTGATCGCGCGCCAGATGGCGGCACACGAAACCGCCGGCAGCGACCGTGTGCTGCAGCTCACGCCACGGGGGCGGGCACTGGCGGTGCACCGTGCGTATGACGAGGCGAAGACGGCAGGCATGGCGACGCAGCCCACCGCAGGCCACGCCTGAACAGGCCCTGCGGCCTCAGCCCTCCTGCGAACGCGGGATGGCCACCACCCGCCACGCATACACCACGGCGAGCACCATGACCACGCCCGTCGCGACCGTGTCGACCACGTCGGCCACGCGTGCGTACTGCTCGGCCAGCGCATAGCCCAGCCCCGCCAGCAACGCGGACCATGCCAGCGTGCCGCCGGCCGACCAGGCCAGCATCGTCGCCAGCGGCATGCGCGCGATACCGGCCGGCATCGAGATCACGCTGCGCACGGCCGGCACCATCCGTCCGCCCAGCAAGGCCCAGCCGCCCTTGCGCCCGAACCAGTCTTCGGCCCGCGCCAGGTCGGGCGGCGTCATGGCCAGCCAGCGGCCATGGCGCCGCACCCAGGCGCGCAGCCGCTCGGCGCCGATGCTGCGGCCCAGCCAGTACCACGGCAGCGTGCCCAGCAGCGAGCCGATGCCGCCCGCCACCACCAGCCCGGCCAGGCTGAGTTCGCCGCGCGCGGCGGCCGCGCCGGCGAACGGCATGATGAGTTCGGAGGGGATGGGCGGGAAGATGTTCTCCGCCGCCATGAGCAGCGCCACGCCCAGGTAGCCGAAGCGCTCGATGAAGCCCGTGATGAAATCGACCATGCGGCCAATATAGCGGCGGCCGGCCGGCTTCAGGAACGGCTCACCCCTCCTCGACGAAGGCCTCTTCGCGCTTCTGGCGCACCGCCGGCAACAGCACGATCGTCATCAGCAGAACGGCGCCGACCAGCAACGTCGCCGAGATCGGGCGGGTGACGAACACGCTCCAGTCGCCGCGCGAGAGCAGCAGCGCGCGGCGCAGGTTCTCTTCCATCATCGGACCCAGGATGAGACCGAGCAGCAGCGGCGCGGGCTCGCATTCGAGCTTGTGGAAGATGTAGCCCACCACGCCGAACCAGCCCAGCATCCAGACGTCGAAGGTGTTGTTGTTGGTGGAGTACACGCCGATGGCGCAGAACAGCACGATGGCCGGGAACAGCCACTTGTAGGGCACCGACAGCAGCTTCACCCACACGCCGATCAGCGGCAGGTTCAGCACGATGAGCATCAGGTTGCCGATCCACATCGAGGCGATCAGGCCCCAGAACAGCTCGGGGTTGCTGGTCATCACCTGCGGGCCGGGCTGGATGTTGTGGATGGTCATCGCACCCACCATCAGCGCCATCACCGTGTTGCTGGGGATACCCAGGGTGAGCAGGGGCACGAACGATGTCTGCGCGCCGGCGTTGTTGGCCGACTCGGGGCCCGCCACACCGCGGATGTTGCCCTGGCCGAAGGGCTCTTCGCCGGGGCGCAGCGCCAGCTTCTTCTCGAGCGTGTACGAGGCGAACGCCGACAACAGGGCGCCGCCACCGGGCAGGATGCCCATGCAGCTGCCCAGCGTGGTGCCGCGCAGCACGGCGGGCGTCATGTTGCGGAAATCCTGTGCCGTGGGCCACAGGCCGCTCAGTCGCGCCGTGTAGATCTGGCGCTCTTCCTCGGGCTTGGCAAGGTTGGCGATGATCTCGCCGTAACCGAAGATGCCCATGGCGATCGCGATGAAGCTGATGCCGTCGGTGAGCTCGGGAATATCGAACGAATAGCGCGCCACGCCCGAATTCACGTCGGTGCCCACCAGTCCCAGCAGCAGGCCCAGGATGATCATGCAAATGGCCTTGAGCAGCGAGCCGGAGGCCAGCACCACCGCACCGATCAGGCCCAGCACCATCAGCGAGAAATACTCGGCGGGCCCGAACTTGAAGGCGATCTCGGTGAGCGGTGGAGCGAATGCGGCCAGCACCAGCGTGGCCACGCTGCCCGCGAAGAAAGACCCCAGACCGGCCGCCGCCAGTGCGGCGCCCCCGCGGCCGTTCTTGGCCATGGCGTGGCCGTCGATCGCCGTGACGACGGACGACGCTTCGCCCGGCAGGTTGACCAGGATGGCGGTGGTGGAGCCGCCATATTGCGATCCGTAGTAGATGCCGGCCAGCATGATCAGCGCCGCCACAGGCGGCAGCGCATAGGTGGCGGGCAGCAGCATGGCAATGGTGGCCGTGGGCCCCACGCCGGGCAGTACGCCGATCAGCGTGCCCAGCAGGCAGCCGATGAAGGCATACATCAGGTTCTGAAGGGTGAAGGCGGTGCCGAAGCCCAGTGCGAGATGGTCGAGCAATTCCATGGTGTCGATCCTCAGCCGATGAACGTGGGCCAGACCTGGAACTGCAGGCTCAGGCCGACGACGAAGGTCAGATAGCTGCCGATGGCCAGCACCACGGCCAGCAGCAGCGCGCCGCGCAGCGTGAACTGGTGGCCGGCCAGGCTGGACACGATCACCACGCCGAAGATGGCCACGATCAATCCCATGGCCGGAACGCCCAGCGTGGGAATGCCGCCCAGCAGCACGCCGAACAGCAGGTTGGCGCCGACGATCAGCAGCAATGGCTTCCACGCGATGCCGCCGATGCGTGCCGCCCCCTGGCTGCGGGGAGACAGGGCGCCTGCCGCCACGCCGCTGCCCAGCAACGCCAGGATGATCCCCAGCAGCAGCGGAAAGTAGCCCGGCCCCATGCGTGCGGCATCGCCGACCTTGTATGAAAGTGCGCCGACGGCGAATGACGTACCAACCGCCATGAACATCAGTCCGGCGACGAAATCCTTGTGACTCTTGATCTGCATTCGTTGGAATCAATCGGAAAAATGGAAAACGGATCGGCCCGCGGCGCAGGGCACCGCGAGACGGGCGACGAGGAATGTCTGAAGGCGACGCGTAGCGCCGCAAGGCAAGCCGGATGGGGTGAGTCAGCTTCCGGTCAGGTGTCTCATGGTATGAGGTAATTTGCATCACAACATGAGTAATTTCCCTGTCAACGGATGCGGGCAGGGCGGAGCCGGCGCTATAGTCGCGCCCCACGAACGGAGGACGAAGGAATGAAGCCGGACGATGAAAGCGCCGCCGCGGTCGAGAAGAGCCGCTACGAAGCGCTTTCCAATTTCAGGTACATGCTGCGCTGCTTCCTTCGTTTCAGCGAAGACGCGGCGCGTGTAGAGGGCATCACCGCGCTGCAGTACCAGCTCCTGCTGCACACGCAGGGATTCGACGGTCGCGAATGGGCCAGCATTTCAGAACTGGCCGAGCGTTTGCAGACGCAAGTGCACGGCGTCGTGGCACTGGTGACGCGGTGCGAACAGGCGGGGCTGGTACGGCGCAGGCCGAGCGCGGAGGATCGACGGCAAGTCGAAGTGCACCTGCTGGCGGCCGGACGCCGCAAGCTCGAGCGGCTGGCGGGGCTTCATTCCGGCCAATTGCCGGCGTTGGTGGATGCCGTGACGTTCGCGAGCCGGATGCGCGATTGAGCCGGACGGCGGCGGCTGGGCGCCGCGCTGCCGTCGCTCAGTTGCCGGTGGCCGGTTTGGTGGCTGCCCGGGGCGCTTCGGACAGGGCGTTGAACAGCTGGTCGGCCGCCAGCACCACGGCGAAGCAGGCCACCGAGAAGATCACCATCGAGGGCAGTTCCCACGAGCTGATGACGCCGAAGCCGGTGGGCACGGCCGAGCGGTTGTCCACGGTGCAGATGAAGTCGGCGGCGCCCATGCCGGTGTAGTGCATGGCGCACACGGCCACGGCCATCACCATGGCGGCCAGCGTGGTTCCGGCCACGCCTCGCGTGTTGAAGGCCAGCCACAGCGCGGCGGTGGCTGCGACGATGGCGATGGCGATCGAAGCCAGCACCAGCGGCACCGACCACAGGAAGTAGCCGCCGAAGCGCATGCCCTGCATGCCCAGGTAGTGCATCACGCACACCGCCAGGCCCAGCAGCACGCCGGCCACGAGCAGGCGCACGCGGCTGCCCGGGTTGCGCGCGACGAACACCAGCGCGGCACCCGTGGCGGCGGCCGCGGCCACCAGCGACAGGCCGGTCTCGACCATCGAGTAGCCATGGCCCAGCGGCAGGCGCAGCGCCAGCATGCCCACGAAGTGCATGGCCCACACGCCGATGCCGCCCAGCGCCAGGCTGGCCGTGAAGGTATTCATGCGATGGAGGCTGCCGTCGGCGCGCAGCATGTTGCGCGCGGCATTCAACGCGATGAAGGCGCCCACCATCGAAATGAGGAAGGAGATGGCGACCATCGTCGTCGAATAGCTCGTGACCAGTTTTTCCATGCGCAGGACCAATAAGGGGGGTGGGGTGACTCAGGGTAACTACGCAGTCTAGGCAGTAAAGGATCACCGGACGTTTCACAAGGCCACGCGGGAGCGGCTGTTTGTCACGCTGGCGCCATCTGGATGGGCCCGCGTCGCGCTGCGACCACAGCGCTGGCCGTGAACTAGTGCCGGGGCATTTCGTGGGCGGATCGGTCGCCAGGTGAACAGGCCCTAGTTGCGTGGGCCGCCCATCGCCTGCTGCGAGCACTGCAGGAAACTCTCGATCAACCCCTTGCGCGGCGAGGCGCGCAGCCACAGCAAACCCAGCGAGCGCCGCGAGCGCGCCTGCGGCAGCGGCAGGCGTGCGAGCGCCTTGCCGGCCTGCAGCGGCGAATCGATGTCGGGCACCAGCGCCACGCCCAGGCCACGCTCGACCATCATCGACACCGCCAGCAGCGAATTGAGTTCGAACCGCTCGAGCGGGACGATGCCCGCGTCCCGCAGGTATTCGTCGGCCAGCTTGCCGCCGCCCAGCGTGCGGTCGTAGCGGATCAGTGGCTGGGTGCGCAGCAGTTGCAGAGGATCTTCACCCGCCAGCCGGCGCGGCACGAGCAGCACCAGCGGTTCCTCGCGCAACAGCTTCCAGCGCAGTGTCTTGGGCAGCTCGAACGCGGGCCTGAGCGTGAGCGCGGCATCGATGCTGCCGTCCGTCACCAGGTCGTAGAGCTGCGTGGCCACAGCCGAGCGGATCGACACGCGCGTGGCCGGATGGCGGCCGGTGAACACCTGCAGGATCAGGGGCAGGGCGCTGTGCAGCACGGTATTGATGGTGCCCACGTGCAGCTCGTGCTGCAGTTCGTCGCCATGCACCCAGGTGCGCAGCCGCGCGGTGTCGCGCACGATGGCCTCGGCCTTCTCGACCAGCCGGTAGCCCGCCTCGGTGGGGCGCACCGTGCGGCCGGCCCGCAGCAGCAGCGGGGTGCCCAGCTCGGCTTCGAGCACGCGCATCTGCTGCGCCACGGCGGCCGGGCTCAGGTCGAGCTGCCGTGCCGCCTCGGCCATCGAGCCCTTGGCGGCCACGAGCAGGAAGGTGTGCAGGAAGTTGGTATCCACACGGCGTATTTTGTAGCTTGTGAAGAAAGGTGGAAGTGGTTTTTTCTTGATTGTCGTCCGGTCACACTGCCGCCGAGCGAAAGACACAAGGAGACCTCCGCCATGAACCGCTTCCAACCCAACCGCCGTCACCTGCTGGCGCTTTCCGCCCTGGGCGCGCTGCCCTCCCTGGGCCGGACCCAGTCCAGCCGGCCCGTGCGCATCGTCGTGCCGTTCGCGCCGGGCGGCGGCAACGACGTGCTGGGCCGCCAGATGGCCAACGGGCTGACCGAATCCACCGGCCGCAGCCACATCGTGGAAAACCGCGCGGGTGCCGGCGGCAACATCGGCACCGAGTTCGTGGTGCGCGCGGCGGCCGACGGCACCACGCTGCTGCTGGGCCACACGGGCACCATCTCGATCAATCCCGCGCTCTACACGGGCCTGAAGTTCGACGTGCAGAAAGACCTGGCGCCCGTGGCCATGTTCGCCACCTCGGCGCTGGTGCTGGTGGTGGCCGAAACCTCGCCCATCCAGTCGATGGCCGACCTGGTGGCGGCCATCCGCAAAGCCAACGGCAACTTCAACTACGCCTCCAGCGGCGCCGGCACGGGCGGCCACCTGACGGCCGAGATGCTGGCGCACATGCTGGGCACGAAGATGACGCACATCCCGTACAAGGGCACGGCGCCCGCGCTCACCGACGTGGTGGGCGGGCAGGTGCAGATGATGTTCAGCGTGATTCCGCCGGCGCAGGCGCTGGTGGCCAGCGGCAAGCTGCGCGCGCTGGCGGTCACCAGCGCGAAGCGCCTGGCGCAGCTGCCCAATGTGCCCACGGTGGCCGAATCGGGCGTGGCCCAGCTCAAGGGCTTCGAGAGCACGCTGACCTACGGCCTGATGGCCCCGCGCGCCACGCCGGCACCGGCGATCGAGGCGATGGGCAGGCAGATCCTGCAGGTGGCGGGCACGGCGGCCTTCCAGTCCAAGCTGGGCGTCGAAGGCGCCGAGCCGCTGCTGGGCGATGCCACGCAGTACGCGGCGCTGATCCAGCGCGAGAGCGCCAAGTGGGGCGCCGTCATCAAGGCGTCGGGCGCCACGGTCTGAGGCCCGCCGCCGCCCTTTGCAGGAGCCCTCGCGCATCGTGAACGTCTTCGGGAACATCCTCGTGCCGGCCGCGGCCGGCACGCTGTTCGACGACGCGGCGCTGTGCCGCGCCATGCTGGATTTCGAATCCGCGCTGGCCCGCGCCCAGGCGCAGGAAGAGGTGATCCCGCCATCCGCGGCGCAGGCCATCGTGGCCGCGTGCGACAGCCTGCAACTGGATGCCGCCGCGCTGACCGAAGGCGGGCGTCGCAGCGGCGCCATGGCCGTGCCGCTGGTGGCCGCGCTCACGCAGGCGCTGCAGTCCGCCGGCCAGGCCGACGCCGTGCGCCACCTGCACTACGGTGCCACCACGCAGGACGTGGTCGACACCGCGCAGGCGCTCATGACGCGCCATGCGCTGGGCGAACTGCTTGCCCAGGTGCAGGCCAGCGTGCAATGGCTGCGCGACGAAGCCGCCCGCCACGCGCGCACGCCCATGCTGGCACGCACGCTGCTGCAGCCCGCGCAGGTGACCAGCTGGGGACTCAAATGCGCGCAGTGGGCCGCGCCGCTGGCGCGCAGCCACGCGCAGCTGCGGCAGCTTGCGCAACGCGCGCTGGCGCTGCAGCTCGGCGGTGCCGTCGGCAATCTCTCGACGCTGGGCGAGGCGGGCGAGCGCGTGGCGGCCCGCATGGCCGCGCAGCTGGGCCTGCGCTGCGCCGTGGGCAACTGGCATACGCAGCGTGACGAGTGGATGCGCCTCGGGCTGGAGGTGGCGGTGCTCGCGGGATCGCTGTCCAAGATCGCGGGCGACCTGGTGCTGATGTCGCAGGCCGAGGTCGCCGAAGTGGTGGCGGGCGATGCGCAGAGCGGCGGATCGAGCGCCATGCCCCACAAGCGCAATCCCGTGGCCTGCATGCAGGCCGTGGCGGCCTGTGCGCAGGTGCCGCATCTGGCGGCCACGCTGCTCTCGACCATGGCGCAGGCGCACGAGCGCGGCATGGGCCAGTGGCAGGCCGAGGTGGCCGTGTGGCCGCAGCTGTGGGTGCAGGCCTTCGCCGCCGCCAGCGCCGTGAACTCGGCGCTGTCCGGCCTGCGCGCCGATCCGCAACGCATGGCCCGCAACATCGACGAGTTGCAGGGCGTGGTCTGCTCCGAGGCGCTCGCGCACACGCTGGCCGTGTCGCTGGGCAAGCCCGCGGCCGCGGCGCTGGTGCGCTCGCTGGGCGCGCAGGCCATCGAGCGGCGCACGCCGCTGGTCACGCTGCTGCTGGCCGATCCGGCCGTGGCGGCACTGGACGCATCGCAACGCAGCGCACTGACCACCGCCTGCGACCCGGCCGTGGCCGTGCTGCCCTCGGCCCGGCTGTGCGAACGGATGCTGCAGGCCGCCGATAGCGACGCGCTGTAACCTCACCGGCCATGTCGAACCCACTCTTCCATCTCTCGCACGCAGGCGGCGACGGCCCGCTGCTGGTCTTCAGCCATGCCTTGGGCATGGACCACACGGCCTGGGCGCCCGTCATCGACGCGCTGCGCGGGCGCTGGCGCGTGCTGGTGTTCGACCACGCCGGCCACGGACGGTCTGCCGCACCGCTGCCGCCGTGCAGCATGGACAGCCTGGTGGAGCAGGCGGCCGACTTCCTGCGTGACGTCGCGCGCGAGCCCGTGGTGTGGGTGGGCCTGTCGATGGGCGGCATGGTGGGGCAGGGCTTGGCCATCCGCCATCCGGATCTGCTGCGCGGCCTGGTGGTGGCCAACAGCACGGCGTTCTATCCCGAGGCCGGGCGCGCCGCCTGGAGCGCGCGCATCGACGCCGTGGCGCAGGGCGGCATGGACGCCATCGCCGACATGGTGATGGCGCGTTACTTCCACGAGGGTTTCCGCGCCGCGCAGCCCGATGCCGTGGCGCGTGCGCGCGAAGTGCTGCGCGCCACCGATCCCGTGGCCTATGCCGACTGCTGCCGCGCCATCCGCGATGTGGACTGGCGCGCGGGCCTGGCGCGCATCGCGTGTCCCACGCTGGTGATCGCGGGTGAGCTGGACGGCGGCACGCCGCCCGCCATGTCGCAGGCCATCGCCGATGCGGTGCCGCGCGCGCAGCTGGCGGTGATCGCGCAGGCCTCGCACATCAGCGCCATCGAGCAGCCGGCCGAATTCGCGCGCCTGCTGCTGGCCTTCGTGGCCGGCCGCGTGGACGGCCAGGCGCGGGTGCAGGACGACTACGACCGCGGCCTGCGCCAGCGCCGCCGCGTACTGGGCGACGCCTGGGTCGATCGCTCGCTGGCGCAGCGCACGGCGTTCAACGGCGAGTTCCAGCAACTCATCACGCGCCACGCCTGGAACGACATCTGGGGACGGCCCGCGCTGGGCGACCGCACGCGGCGCTTCATGGTGCTGTCGATGATGCTGGGCCTGCGCGCGTGGGAAGAGTTCGCGCTGCACGTGCGCGCCGCGCTCGACGCGCAGGACGATTCGCGCCTGTCGCCCGACGACATCAAGGAAGCGATCCTGATGGCCGCCATCTACTGCGGCGTGCCCGCCGCCAACCATGCCTTCGGCATCGCGGGCGCGATCCTCAAGGACAAGGGGCTGGCGCAGCCCGAAGGCTTCGACGCCAGCCACTGACGGCGTGCCGCGCGCCGTACCTCAGAAGGTCACGATCCCGGTGATCCACAGCGTGCGGCCCACCGGCGTCGTGCCAGCCACCGACGAGCCACCCTGGAAGTACTGGTTGACCCAGGTCGGCGTCGGCGTGGTGGGTGCCTCGCGGTACGCGGTGCGGAAGTCCTTGTCGAACAGGTTGTAGATGTTCGCGTTGAACGTCAGCGCCCTGGACACCTTGTACGAGCCGCCCAGGTGGAACAGCGCGTAGGCGTTGATGTCGCCGATGGTGTCGTAGATGATGCGGTTGTTGCCGGTCAGCTGCGCCGGATCGCCGGTGAAGCGCGGGCTCTTGCCGCGGTATTCGCCGCGGAACCAGAAGCGCCACTGGTCGTTCAGGTCGTAATCCAGCTGCGCGTTGAGCAGGTGCTTGGCCGTGTTGGCCAGCTGCCCGTTCTTCACGCCGTTCTCGATCACTTCGCTGTTCGTCCAGGTGTAGCCGGCGCGTACCGACCACTGCGGCGAGAGCTTCAGGCGGGTGCTCAGCTCCAGCCCCCAGGTCCGCGCTTCGTCGACGTTGATCGAGTAGGTGGCGGCCGGGTTGGCCGCGCAACTGGAGATGAAGTTGGTGGCGCAGTCGCCGCCGCTGCTGATCTTGTCGTCCACCTGGTTGTGGAACAGCGTCACGGCCGCGTTCACGCCCTGCAGGTTGTCGAAGATCGCCGACACCTCGGTGCTGGTGCTGGTCTCGGGCTTGAGCGTCGGATTGCCGATGTTGATCGTCGCGCCCTGGCCGCTCACGCCGCTCACGCCGTCGATCAGCTGGTTCAGGCGCGGCGCGCGGAAGCCGCGGCTGACGCCGCCCTTGATGGTGAGCGTCGGCTGGGCGTTCCAGACGAGGTACGCACGCGGGCTGACGTGGCCGCCGAAGGTGCTGTGGTCGTCATAGCGGGCGCCGAGCGTGGCCGTGAGGTTGTTGCCGAGCTTCCATTCGTCTTCGGCGAACAGCGACCACATGGTCTGGCTGTGCGTCTGCGGCAGCAGGCCGTCGACCAGTTCCGCGTCCCACCACTGGCCGCCCACGGTCACGACGTGCGACTCGCCCAGCGGCGCCACCAGCTTGGTGTCGAGCACGGTGTTGGTGGTTTCGAGCTCGCGGTGCGTGCCCCGGCGCGGATCGCCCGCCGGCACGGCACCGCCGGGGATGGTGCGGCCGATGGTTTCGGTCACGTTGCGCATCAGGCTGCTTTCCAGCAGGCCGATGCCCAGCCGCGCCGTGTGGCCCAGGGCGATCTGGTCGCGGTTGAAGCGCAGCGAGTCGCGGTAACCGGGCGGGTTGTTGCCCAGCAGGTTGGTGAGGGCGTCGCGGTTGCCCAGGCGCCCGTCGCTGTTGTCGTACCAGGTGCGGCCTTGTTCCACGTCGAGCCACAGGTCGTGTTGGCGCGATGGCGTGAGCGTGAGGCGAGCGCCCAGCGTGTGCTGGCGGCTCTTGGCGGGTGCCGGGTTGCGGGCGCCCGCGGGCGGCGTGGCGCCCGGCGCGAGGACGAAATCCGATGTGCCGCGCTCGTACACGTCGCCGCGGATGGCCAGGCCCAGCATGTCCTGCTTGATGGGGCCGGAGAGATAGAAGTTGCCGCGGTACTGCTGGCCCCAGCTGCCGTCTTCCGGAATGCCGACCTGCGCCGACACCTGCCCGCCCCATTGCCTGGCCACCTTGCGCGTGATGATGTTGATGACGCCGCCCATGGCGTCTGAGCCGTAGAGCGTGGACATCGGGCCGCGGATGACTTCGATGCGCTCGATGGCGGCCAGCGGCGGGATCAGGCTGGTGTGCGCGGCGCCGAAGCCGTTGGGCGTCACGTCGCCGGCCACGTTCTGGCGGCGGCCGTCGATGAGGATCAGCGTGTATTCGCTGGGCATGCCGCGGATGCTGATGTCCAGCCCGCCGGTCTTGCCGGTGCCGCCGCCCACGTCGATGCCTTCCACGTTCTGCAGCGCTTCGGCCAAGTCGCGGTACTGGCGGGTTTCGAGTTCCTGGCGCGTGACCACCGAGATGGAAGCGGGCGCCTGCCGCACGTCCTGCTCGAAGCCGGAGGCGGAGACCACCACTTCGGGCAGCGCCACATCGGTGGCGGTCGTGGCCTGCGCCAGTGCGGTGCCGGCGCAGGCGCCGAACGCGGCCAGAGCCGTGAGGCGCAGCGCGAATGCGGGAAGGGGACGGGACGGTTTCGTGTGATCAGTCATGGTGCAAACCTGGTTGGAGAAACGGGACACAGAGCTTCGGAATGGCTGGCTGGCCGGAGTGCGCGGGCAAGGCCCGCGACCAGGTTTGCTGGCGGAAGGAACGCGAGGAAAAAGGAGAGCGCACCGCGACGGACGCGGGCAAGGACGGCGGCGGCGCGCTGGCGCGCGGCTCACCGGATCAGGTGGCGCAGACGCCGGGGCTGCGGGCGCAGGAGCCCGGCCGCGGCCTCAGGCCACGCAGGGCAGGATCGGAGGGCGGTCGAGTCCGGCCAGAGGAGGCGATGCGCGGCCGTGCAGGACGGCCGTGCGATACACCGCTACCGTGGACGGCAGGGCGAGGACGGCGTCAGTGGGGATGAACTCGGGAATGTCGGCGTGGCCGTCCGACAGGCCGTGCTCGGCCTCGTCCATCTGGGCGAGCACATCCAGCATGTCGGGGGCGTCGGCGTGCACGGCCTGCGCGGCGTGCGCATGGTCCAGCACGCCCTGCACATCCGCGTGGGCGAACGAGAACATCCCGACGCTCAGGCAGAAATGGAGAGTGAACAACGCGAAAAGCCAACGACGCATGACGGCCCGCATTGTAATGCGAGCGATTCGCGTTCGTAAGAAATTGATGCGCGGCCGGCCTGTTTCCATGGCCGGCGAGCGCGCCGGCGGGGCTGGATTGCCGGCGGATCAACCGGCCGTCAGCAGCTTCTCCACACTCACCTTCATCGCGTTCACCTTCATCGGCCCGTAGTTGGACAGGAAGGCCACGTCGGCCGCGTCGCGACCGTAGGAAACCACCACGCGGCCCGGCTCGCGTGTGGCCTGGGTGGCGTCGAAGGTGTGCCACGAGCCGCCGACGTAGGCTTCGAACCAGGCGTGCATGTCCATCGGGTCGAGCTTGTGCAGGTAGCCCGACACATAACGCGCGGGGATGCGCAGCGCCCGGCACAGCGTGATGGCGACGTGCGAGAAGTCACGGCACACGCCGGCGCGGGCTTCCATCGTCTCGAACGCACCGGTGCTCTCGGTGCTCACGCCGTACCGGTAGGTGATGTTCTTCCGGATCCAGTTGCTGATCGCCATGACCTGGCCGAAGCCGGGCGTGGCCTTGCCCACGATCTCCCAGGCGCGCTCGATCGCGGCGTCGGCAGGGCAGTATCGGCTGGGCAGCAGGTACATCAGGCAGTCCGTGGGCAACTCGTCGATCAGCACGAAGCCGTCGTCTTCCGAGTCGTTGATGTCGTCGGCCACCACCACCTGCGACTGCACATCGATCGTCGAGATGCCTTCGGGCAGCGTGAAGCGCTGGCACACGTTGCCGAAGGAATCGGTGTATTCGCTGGCGCGGATCCACGGCGCCATCTCGTAGCTTTGCGACACGACCCACTGGGCGTCGCCGCTCGACGGCCGCAGCATGGCGACGGTCGGGCAGACATCCTCGCATTCGAGTTCGACGTGGCTTCGCACGAGCAGGCGCATGGCTGGGGTCTTCCGGATCTGGCGTTGGAGGGCAGGGCAACAAAAAGCCCCGCGGCTGCGGGGCTTCGATCGAAGGCGGTCAGGCCTCAACCCTTGAGATTGCGCTTGGCGGTGTCGCGCGCGGCCTTGGCGTCGTTCTCGCACGACTTCTTGGCATCGCCGTTCATGTCATCGCACTTTTCCTTGGCGATGTCATAGGTGGTGTCGGCGCGCACTTCCTGCACCTTGCGGGCGTTGCGGTCGCTGGGCTTGTACGACTGCTCGAGTTCGGCCTTGGCGATCTTTTCCTTGCCGTCGGCTTCTTTCTCGCACACGTCCTTGGCGTTGTCCTTCATGGCGTCGCAAGCCTTCTTGTCGGCCTTGTGCGTCTGCTCGATGCGGTCCTTGGCGGCGTCGTATTCGGCCTTGGTCATGGCGTGGGCCGAGAACATCGACGAGGCGGCGATGAGCGAAGCGACGAGGGTGAGTTTTGCGTTCATGCTGATCTCCTTGGGTTGCGAACGGAACGAATCTTCCGCGTGGCGCATCGTCCGGTTCGTAGTTCGGAGCAGGTGACTCATGTAGGACTCGACCCCCCCAGCTGCGGGAAGATCTTGCGCAACTGTTTCGGATCCACCGGTTTGCGCAGGAAGTCGTCCACCAGCGGCAAGGTCTGCTGAACCAGGGCGGCCTCGTCGCCCAGGCCCGTGAATGCGATCAGTACGAGGTCGCCGGCGAAATGCTCGCGCAGGCGCCGCGCGAGCTGGTAGCCGTTGATGGCCGGCATGTCGACGTCCAGCAACACTCCCAGCGGCCGGCGCTCCATGATGAGCTGCAGCGCCTCGGCCCCGCTGCTGGCGCTGCGTACGGCGTAGCCATCGGTCTGCAGAAGTTCAGCCAGGGTCTGCGCCGCCTCGGCGTCGTCGTCCACCACGACGATGTCCACGTTGTGCAGCGCGCTCATCCCGCGGCCCTCGGCGGGCCGATCGGCGGCAGGATGCGCCGCAGTCGGTTGAGATCGAGCGGCTTCGTGAAGTGGTGGTCGACCAGCGCGGCGGCTTCGCCCACGCGCTCCTGTGTCGTATCCCATCCGGTGATCATGATCATCACGACATCGTCGCCGTGGCGCTCGCGCAGCGTGCGGGCGAGTTGCAGCCCGTCCATGTCGTCGAGACCGAAGTCCAGCAGCACGCAATCGGGCCGGTGCGTGCTGGCTTCGGCCAGCGCGGACTGCCCGGTGAAAGCGACATGCGCCACATAGCCGTCCATCTCCAGCGCCATGGCCAGGGCCTGGGCGGAAGCGACGGAATCATCCACCACCAGCACCGTCATCGGGCGAGTGTCGGCTTGCGTCGCAGGGGGGACCGGGAGATCGGTGTTCATGTCGTGGTCAGGGGAATCCGGACGGTGAATGTGCTGCCCTTGCCTTGGCCCGCACTCTCTGCCATCACCTCGCCTCCATGTTCGCCTACCAGCCGGCGGACCAGCGTCAGACCAATGCCCAGGCCACTGTGGCCCTCCACCGCGCCGGGATGGCCCTGCACGAAGAGGTCGAAGATGTGCGGCATGGTGTCGGGCTCGATGCCCACGCCGTTGTCGGCCACGCGAATCACGGCGCTGGCGCCTTCACGGGACAGTCCGACGCGTATCTCGCCGCCGTCGGGCGTGTAGCGCGCAGCGTTCTGCAGCAGGTTGGTGAATACCTGGCGCAGTCGGGCGGGATCGCCCACCGACCAGAGCTCCACCGGGCTGGCATCGATGTGCAGCTGGTGATGGCGCGCGCCGATCATGCCCGTGACGGCCTCCACCGATTGAGCGACGAGTTCGTTGATTTCGATGGGCACGCGGGCCAGCTCGACCTTGCCCTGGCTGACGCGCGAGACATCCATCAGGTCGGCCACCAGCCGCGTCATCTGTTCGGTCTGCCGCGCCATCACGGCGCGCCGGCGTTCCAGCTCGTCGGCACCGATCTGCGGGTTGCGCGCGATGATCTCCAGCATCATCTGCAGCGTGCCCAGCGGCGTGCGCAACTCGTGCGCCAGCATGGCGAGGAAATTGTTCTTCCGTTCGTCAGCGCGCTGCAGTTCGGTCTGCCGCACGCGCAGTTCGTCGAGCGTTGCGAGCATCTCGCGGTTCTGGCGCTCCAGTTCTTCCAGCGCCGAGGGGGGCCGCTGGCGCGTCAGGTCGTCCATCATGCGCGACAGCGCCTTCACCTCGACGGTGCCGGCCGCGCGGGGCAGGGCCATGCGCAGCGTGACCGTCGTGCCGCGACCGGGGGCCGTGTCGATGGCGAACACGTCGACCAGCCGGCGCGCGCCCGCCAGGCCCACCGGCACAGCGCCATGGGCCGTTCGCGCGCCCGCCAGCAGGTCGTCCGCGCGCTCGATGCCCGGGCCCTTGTCGGCCAGCGTCACCCCCACGTACTGGGGCGCGTCGCGGTGCGCGGCTTCCTCGAAGAAGAACGACGCCGTGCCTTCGACGGCGTAGTCGGCGGTATTGCGCGCGATCTCGGATACCGCCGTCACGAAGCGTGTGGTCTGCAGCCGGTCGAGCTGGAACAGGCCGGCGATCTGCCGCGCGCGATCGCGCACGTTCAGCAACTGAGCACCGGTGACGCGCGTGGTGACCAGCGGGTGCTGCTTCATGCAACGACCTTCGCGACCACCACGGTGGCATCGTCAGTGGTGCGCAGGTGGTCGCGGAACAGCACGCCCGCGATCAGTGCCGGGTGGCGGCTCATCAGCGCCGGCTCGAACTGCAGGCGCGACGACAGGCCGTCGCTGGCCAGCACCAGCACGGCATTGGGGGCCCAGCGGTACTCGTGCGTGCGCAGCCGCTGCATGTTGTAGCCCACGATGCCCTCGGCCGGCAGCAGGTGCTGCGCGCGCGCGGCACTCCAGATCAGTCCTGTGATGTTGCCGATGCCCGCGAAGCGCACGACGCCGCTGGCGGTGTCGACGTCAACCACGGACATCACGGCGCCGCGCGTGTTCTTGAGCTGGCGGTGGGCGGCGGCCAGCACGTCCTCGGGTCCGTCGCGCTCCATTGAGGCCTGCACCGCCGCCACGGCCTCGGCCGATGCGGTGGCCGCCAGCGGGCCATGGCCCAAGCCGTCGATCACGCTCACGCGCTGCCAGCGGCCGGCACGCTTGGCGGTCCAGTTGTCGCCGGATTGTTCCTGCCCCGGCTTGGGCGACATGCGCCAGCCGATGTCCAGCCGTCCGGGTGCGCGCGCGGGCTCGCTGCCGGGCCGCCGCACGCGCGCGAGGAGGGCCGCGCCGCGCTGCTCGACCGAGTAGTGGTCGAAGACATCCGCATTGCGCCGCAGCACGCCCAGACCCAGGCCCAGGCTGCCGCCGGTGGAATGGCCATCGCGTGCGGCCAGCTCAAAATTCGCGATGCCGGGGCCGCTGTCGGTGGCCAGCAACTGCACGCCCACGCCATCGCGGTCGTCGAACGCATCCACCGCCACGCTGCCGCGCTTGCCGTACTTGGCGATGTTGGTGGCCATCTCGGTGCCCACCAGGGCCGCGCGGCCGGCCGTGGTTTCGTCCAGCCTCAGGCGCGCAGCCACATCGGCGACCGCGCGGCGCACGTCGGCCGCCCGGTTGGCGCCTTCGATTTCTACCGACGTTTCCATTGCGTGATGACGACCCGCGTGCCTTGGCCCGGGGTGGATGAAATATCGAACTCGTTGACCAGCCGCTTCGTGCCGCCAAGGCCCAGTCCCATGCTGTTGGCGGTGGAGAAGCCATCGGTCATGGCGCGCTGCACGTCGGCGATCCCCGGGCCCTGATCCTGGAAAACCAGTTGCAGGCCCTGGCGCCCGTCGCGGGCGATTTCCTCGATGCGCATGGTGCCGCCCTTGCCGTGTACCAGCGCATTGCGGCCGATCTCGCTGGCCGCCGTGACGAACTTCGTGCGTTCGACGACGCTGAAGCCGATACGCGTGGCCCATTCCTGGACGGTACGCCGCGCCAGGGTGAGCTGGTCGGGTGTGCGGATGTCCAGTGTCTGTGCTGTCAGGACGGCGATGGCGTGGCTCCCGGTTCATCGACCGATTCCCGCAGCAGCGCCATGCCCTTGTCCACATTGAGTGCCGTGCGGATGCCGCGCAACGACATGCCCAGCTCCACCAGCGTGATCGCGACGGCCGGCCGCATCCCCACCAGCACGGTGGTGGCGTCCATGATGCCGGCCACGGCCGCGATGTTGCCGAGCGAGCGGCCGATGAACGAATCGACGATCTCGAGTCCGGAGATGTCGATCAGCACGCCGCGTGCGCGCGTGCGCGCCAGCATGTTGGTCAGGTCGTCCTGCAGCGTCAGCGCGAGCTGGTCGTGCAGCTCGACCTGCACGGTGACGAGCAGCAGGTCGCCCAGCTTGAGGATGGGGATGCGTTCCAAGGCCTCAGGCTCCCGGCGTGCCGCTGGCGGCAAGGGCCCTGGTGTTCACCACCAGGCTGCGCCTCTGGAAAGCAAGCTTGAGCGCATCGGCCAGCGTCGACTTCGTGCCCACGCCGCCCAGGTCCACACCCAGATGCACGATGGTCTGCGCGATCTGCGGCCGGATGCCCGACAGGATGCACTCGGCTCCCATCAGGCGCGCGGCCGAGATGGTCTTGAGCAGATGCTGCGCCACCAGCGTGTCCACAGTGGGCACGCCGGTGATGTCGATGATGGCGATGGTGGCCTCGTTCTCCACGATGGACTCCAGCAGCGATTCCATCACCACCTGCGTGCGCTCGCTGTCGAGCGTGCCGATCAGCGGCACGGCGACGATGCCGTCCCACAACCGGATGACGGGGGTGGAGAGTTCCAGCAGTTCCTGCTGCTGGCGCACGATGACCAGTTCGCGGCTCTGCTGGTAGGCGTCCACCGTGAGCAGGCCCAGCTTGTCCAGCAGCAGCGACACATTCCAGCTCTCGTCAGCCAGGCGCGCAGCGTCGCCGGTATAGGCGCGGGCGAGCGAGGCGAACAGCGGCTGCTTGAGGGAGAACACGAAGGTGGCGGTTTCGCCCGGGCTGAAGCCGGCGACTGCGCGGCTCTTCGACAGCGCGCCCAGCGCGGCCTTGACGTCGTCCCAGTGCGCACCCGAGAGGTCGCCCTCCGCGCCATGCGAGAGTGCCTGCGAGAGCAGGCTCAGGAAGCGGCGCGACTGCTCGTTCAGCTCGGCCTCGCCGATCAGTTCGCGGCGCGTGGTGTCGGCCAATTGCGCCTGCATCCATTCGTCGAGGATGGTGGTCTCGTCGGCACTCAGGATCTGGCCAGCGCTTTTCTTGTCGGGCACGTGCAACCTCACGGGAAGAGTCAAGGGATGTAACAGCGCGCCGATTATGGGTGGGGGCCCTGAAAAAACGCCGCAGCGCCAACCGATAGGGGCGTTGTCCTACACGCAAAGGGCCCCGCGTCCTGCGATCCGGGACAGGGTCTTAACCTGGGTTAAGTCCGCGGAGGGCCTGGCATCTGTAACGGCGGCCCTGTGGGCCCATTCCCACGCCTGATGGCGATGACGAACGATGGCCGGCACGCCATGCTGCTGCCAACAATCGCCGGTCACTCCTGCAGGGATCGAGCGAGATGAAGACATTGTTGATCTGCGCGGCTTTCGTCGCCGGCATCCAGGCGGTCGACGCCTTCGCCCAGTTGCCTCCGGGCGACGGGCCAGCCACCGTCAGTACCACCGTGAATGAGCCGACGCCGCTCAAGTTCGACGAGGCCTTGCTGGCCCGCCTGTCCGTGCCCGCGGGCTTCAAGGCCAGCGTGTGGGCCCGCGATGCGGGCAACGTGCGCTGGATGCAGGTGGCGCCGAACGGCGACGTCTATGTGAGCCGGCGCGAGCAGGGCGACGTCATGCTGCTGCGCGGCACCGATGCGCAGGGCCGCGTGGCCGAGCGCCGCATCGTGGCGCAGAACCTCAAGTGGGTGCACGGTCTGGCGCTGCGCGGCGGCCAGCTCTATATGGCGACCGACAAGAAGGTGCTGGCCGCAGCCGTGCTGCCCGACGGCGCCCTGGGGGAGCCGCGCGTGCTGATCGACGATCTGCCCGATGCCGGCCAGCATCCCAACCGCACGCTCGCGTTCGGACCCGACGGGTTGCTCTACATCACGGTGGGCTCCACCTGCAACGATTGCCGCGAATCCAATCCCGAGGCCGCCACCATCGTGCAGGCCCAGCCCGACGGCCGAGCGCGCAGCGTGTTCGCACGCGGGCTGCGCAACACCATCGGCTTCGGCTGGCATCCGGCCACGGGCGTGATGTACGGCATGGACCATGGCGCCGACTACCACGGCGATGACTGGCCGCCCGAAGAACTCAACGCACTCATGCAGGGCAAGCACTATGGCTGGCCTTTCTGCTATGAGCGCCGCGTGGTGGACAGCCGCCAGTTCAACGATCCGCCCCACAGCACCAAGCGCGATTTCTGCCCGACGACCGAGCCCTCGGTTCTGACCTACACCGCGCACGCGGCGCCGATCGGCATGGTGTTCTACACCGGCGCCCAGTTCCCGGCCGAGTTCCGCAACGATGCGTTCGTGGCCATGCGCGGCTCGTGGAACCGTGGCCAGCCCAGCGGCTACAAGGTGGTGCGCGTGCGCTTCGATGCGGCGGGCCGGCCCGTGGCGTTCGAAGACTTCATCAGCGGTTGGCTGATGGCGGGGCCTGCCGATACACACGCCCGTCCCGGTCCGGCCGCGGGCGAGGCCGAGCGCCGGCAGGCGCAGCGTCCATCGCAGTTCGGCCGGCTGGCCGGACTGGCCGTGGCTGCCGACGGATCGCTCCTCGTCGCCGAAGACCAGAACGGCGTGATCTACCGTATCCAGTACCAGGGGCGCTGACATGAGCCTGTTCACCTCTGCGCGCGCGAGCGCCATTTCCCTGCGCCTGACAGGCCTCGCGGCCGGTGTCGCCATCGTCGCGGGCTGTGCCGCGCCCGTGCCGCCAGCTGCGCCCGTCGCGCCGGGTGGCGGCCAGGCGCCGGCGCCCGACGCCGTCGTGCGGCTGCTCGATCCCTCGGGCCGCGAAGCCGGCCGCGCGGCGCTCGCCGACACCGCGCAGGGGCTGGACGTGCGGGTCCAGGTCTCGGGCATCGCGCCCGGCGCCCATGGTTTTCATGTGCATGCCAATGCGTCGTGCGAGCCCGGGCCCGATCCGCAGACCGGACAGACGGTTAACTTCGGCGGCGCCGGCGGCCATTTCGACCCAGGCCTGTCGCGCAATCATGGCCGCCCCGGCGAGCACCACGGGAGCGCGCACGCGGGCGAGCTGCCCAACATCGATGTCGCGGCCGACGGGCGCGGTGCGCTCGCGTGGATGCATCCGCACCTCACGGTGAAGCCGGGGCCCCGGTCGGTCATGGGCCGGGCGCTGGTGGTGCATGCCCAGCCGGACGACTACGAGAGCGACCCGGCAGGCAATTCGGGCGCACGCATCCTCTGCGGACTGATCGAGCCCGCGGCGCCGGGCCCGGTGGCCGGCCGCGCGATCCTGGAGGGCAGCAACGTCTTTCCCGAAGGCATCGCGCGCGATGGCCGCAGCGGCGATGTGTTCACAGGCTCCAGCAGCGAAGGGCATATCTACCGCGTGAAAGCCGGCGCCCAGGCACAACTGCTGCAGGCGGGTGGATCGCCTGGCCGGCAGGGCGCGTTCGGCATGAAGCTCGACGGGCAAGGCCGGCTCTGGGTGGCCGGCGGTCCCGGCGGCGTGGTGTCGGTCATCGATCCGGTCAGCGGGGCGACGCTGGGGCAGACGCTGCCGCCCAAGGGACTGCATGTCTTTCTCAACGACATCGCCATCGCCCCGGACGGCGCCGCCTACGTGACGGACTCCTTCCACCCCGTGCTCTGGCGTGTGTCCACCGCGCCCGGAGCGCCCATGGCGATGGAGCCGTGGCTGGATCTGCGCGGCACGCCGATCCGCTACCTGCCCAACCAGATCAACCTCAACGGCATCGTCGTCTCGCGCGACGGGCGCATGCTGCTCGCCGTTCAGCTGTCCACCGGCCAGCTCTGGCGCATCGACCCCGCCACGCGGGGCGTGACGCAGGTGCGCGTGGAGGGCGGACCGCTTACCGGCGGCGATGGCTTGCTGCTGGGCGAGCGCAACCAGCTCGTGCTGCTGCGCAACGCCACCAACGAGGTGGTGCAGCTGCAGCTGTCCGACGACTGGAGCGCGGCGCGCGAATTGCGCCGCATCACCGATCCGCGACTGCGCTACCCGACCACGGCCGCGTGGGGCGAGGGCGGGCGGCTGATCGTCGTGAATGGCCAGCTCGACCGGCAGAAGAGCCCGCCGCCCGTGCTGCCGTTCGACCTCGTCACGATCGATCTCGCGCGCTGAAGACACGATGGGCGCACGCGACACACCTGCGCGGCTGGCCGACGATCCGGGCGGCACAGCCTGCGAAGACGCGCTGGTCGCGCTCGGCGAGTGGTTGCGCCAGCAGGGCTACACCTTCGTCACGCCCACGCCCGCCACGCATGCCCGCGTGCTGCGCCGCCCGGCGCAAGGTGCGTCGTCGCTGCACGATGCGTTTGGCTGGAGCCGTCCGTTCGGCGCCGATCTGCTGCCCCGGCCGCTGCATGACGTGCTGGCCGCCGCCGGCCTGATCGACGTGGCTGGGGGCTCATGGCGCAGCCGGGTGCGGTTTTCGTCGCTGGCCGATCTGTTGCTGTCGCATTCGGCCTTTCCGACGGAGCACGAGGACGCGGTTTTCTTCGGCCCCGACACCAGCCGCTTCGCCCGCCAGATCGCGGCCGAGCTGGCGCTCAGGCCCTTGTCCGCACGGCCCCGCGTGCTCGACGTAGGTTGCGGCAGCGGCGCTGGCGGACTGCTGGCCGCCCGTGCCGGGCGAGCGGCCCGGCTGGTGCTGGCCGACATCAACCCGCACGCGCTCGAGCATGCCCGCGCCAATGCCAGGCTGGCCGGGCAGCAGGCCACCTTCGTGCAGGGCGACCTGTATGCGCCGGTGGCGGGTGAGTTCGATCTCATCGTCTCCAACCCGCCTTATCTGGTCGACGACCGCCAGCGGACCTACCGCAACGGCGGCGGCCCGCTGGGCGGCGGCCTGTCGCAACGCATCGTGGCCGAAGGGCTGGAGCGGCTGGCGCCCGGCGGGCGGCTGCTGCTCTACACGGGCGCGGCCATCGTCCATGGCCATGATGCGATGCGCGAGGCCGTCGGTGCGCTGGCCCACGCACGCGGCTGGCCATGGCATTACGAGGAGCTCGATCCCGATGTGTTCGGCGAAGAGCTGGACACGCCGGCCTACGCGCACTGCGACCGCATCGCTGCCGTGGGAGCCGTCATCGAAAGGCCCGACGGGTGAGGTTCCTGGGCGTCGGCGACACCTGCGACCTCGCATGGATGTACCGGGGCCTGGCCGGGCGTGGCCACGAAGTGCGCGTGTTCGTGCACGACGACGCCTGCCACGACGTGCACGCGGGCTGGCTGCAGCGCACGGACGACTGGATGGGCGAGCTGGGCTGGCTGCGCGAGGCCGGCGAGGATGGCATCGCGCTCTTCGAGACTGCCACGCACGGCCCGGTGCAGGACGCCCTGCGCGCCGAGGGCTTCCAGGTGATCGGCGGCAGCGGCGTGGGCGACCGGCTGGAGGCCGATCGCGAGTACGGCCAGCACGTGCTCGCCGAGGCCGGTCTGCGTGTGGCGGCCAGCCGTCGCTTCACCCACTGGCACGACGCGCACGACTTCATCGGCCGCGAGCCCGGCCGCTACGTGCTCAAGTTCAACGACGCCGCGGTGGCGCGTACACGCAACTACATCGGCCAGCGCGCCGATGGCGCCGACATGGCCGCGCTGCTGGCTACTTACGAGGACCATGTGCCCGAGGGCGAATGCTGCGACTTCGTGCTGATGGACCATCTCGACGGCGTCGAAGTGGGCGTCGGCGGCTACTTCAACGGGCGGGAGTTCATGACGCCGGTGTGCGTGGACTTCGAGCACAAGCGACTGTTTCCCGGTGACCTGGGCGAACTCACGGGCGAGATGGGCACGCTCGTCACCTACCGCGGGGGGCGCACGCTGTTCGAGCGCGTGCTCGCGCCCGTGGCGCCGCTGCTGGCCGCAAGCGGCTATTGCGGCTACATCAACGTCAACCTCATTGCCAACGAAGACGGCCTGTGGCCGCTGGAATTCACCAGCCGCTTCGGCTACCCCGGTTTCGCGATCTGCGAGGCGCTGCACACCACGACGTGGGAAGACATTTTCCGGCGCATGTTGCGCCGCGAACGGCTGGACTTCGGCACGCGTGGCGGATGGGCCGCGGGCGTGGTCCTGACCGTGCCGCCGTTTCCCTATCGCCAGGGCTACGCCGAGTTGTCGAAGGGCATGCGCGTGCAGGTGGATGCGACCCTCACAGCCGGGGAAAGCTCACGCCTGGCCTGGGCAGAAGTGGCGCTGGCCGGTAGCGACATGGTGACGGCGGGCGCCAGTGGCTACCTGGGCGTGGCCACCGGGCTGGCGCCAGAGGTGATCGAGGCGCGCGACGCGGCGCTGGCGCTGGCACGCCGCGTCTGGGTGCCCAATCTTCGCTACCGCAACGACATCGGCCAGCGTCTCGCCGATGGCGATCTCGAACGCCTGCGCACACTGAGACTGTTCGATACGGCTGAAGTGCAGGTGACCTCAACGTAGGAGCCGGACCACCGGTCCACGCGGGCGCTACCGATGGCGGCCGGGACCCATTGCACCGAGCATGGATGCATCAAAGAGACACCACTGCAGTCATGTCCCCACAACTCTCCGCCCCTTCGACGATGCATGCCCTGGCCGGCGCGCCTCGCCTTGGCCTGGTGTCCCGGCGCAGTGCGCTCGGCCCCCACGAGCAGCTGTATCGGCGGTTGCTCCAGCCGCATCTGGATGAACAGAGCCTGCACGACGCGGCGTCATACCTCGACGACAACCTGCGCGCGGTGGGGGGAGAGCCTGTCGATCTTCCTGACACCCCCGCGCAGCTGCACGAGTGGATGGAAGACGGCGCGCGCGACGTGATGCGCCGCTATGGGGAATACATGCGCGAACGCGAGGAGGGCGCGCCTCGGCGCTTCTTCAGCAATCGCGCGCACGCGTTGTATTTCCTGCGGATGGTCGCACCCACCAAGCTGGTGGACGGTTCGTGGCTCTGGGGCCTCACAGCGCAGGCGGACAACCCGCGCCTGGCACCCCTGGTGCGCACCTACCTCGAAGAATTGGGCGATGGCGACCCTTCCAAGAACCACGTCTTGCTGTATCGACGCCTGCTCGAAGGGCTGGGCCTCGATCAGGAACGGGCGGCCCCCGATGCGGCGTGGCATCAGGGTGCGATCCAGCTGGCGTTGGGATGCCAGGCCGAGCGTTACCTGCCCGAGGTCGTGGGCTTCAACCTGGGGTATGAGCAACTGCCGCTTCATCTGCTTATCACGGCCTACGAACTCGACGAGCTGGGTATCGATCCGTACTACTTCACGCTCCACGTGACAGTGGACAACGGAGCGTCAGGCCATGCCCGTCAGGCATGCGACGCCGTGCTGGGCCTGCTGCCGCGATATGGCGATGCCGACGCGTTCTGGAATCGGGTCCGTGAGGGCGCGAAGCTCGGCTGCGTGGGAATGGGCACGAATGAGGCCATCGCGGGGTTCGACCCCCGGGCGGAGGTGGTGCGCATCCTGACCGACAAGGCACCGTTGGGCGCAGGTGCCCATGCCAGCCATTGCCGCCTCGCCGGTCGCTCCATCAACGACTGGTTGCGGGAACCTGCAGGCATGGACGGCTTTCTTCGACAGCTTGAACAGGCTCCCGGATGGCTTCGTCTGGGCGAGCCGCCGGTCCACAGCCGTTTCTGGCAACTGCTCCAGGGAGAGCGCGCGCAGATGTTCGGCGTGTTCAGCGCCTACGAACTGCAAGTCATCCACGACTGGATCCGTGGCTCCGAAAGCCATGATGGAATGCCGTTCACCGAGACAGCTGCCACGAACGAGGGCGCGCGCCGCCCACGCTTTCGCGCGATGCAGGCCCGGGCAGCGCGGGCCAAGGCGGTGGCTGCTCCGCTTCCGGGGCTGGAACTCGATCCGGATCTCGCCGATTTCAAACGGGCATGGGCCGGCAGCAGTGGCGCCTCACGCCACGCGCTGATGGTGAGCGCTCTGGGGCCGGCCAGTCACTGGACCCCGGCGGGCCTGTACGCGACACGCCTGTTCGCAGCGCGCGGTTGACTCCACGCCACGGGCCCCCATGGGAGTTGCGATAAGCCACGCTTGATCCGATGCATCGCCTCAGCCTTCATCTCGGTCCGCCGCGGCACGGGTGGTTGCCGGTACGGGTCATGGTGGGCGGTCTGGCGCTCGAGTTTCACGCGTGGCGCGGGCCTTCCGATCCGGTGCGCGAGCTGTATCAGGCCATCCAGGCGGTGCTCTCAGGAGGACGCGGCACGGTGCTGTGGCATGTCGATCCCGAGGGCTATTTCTTCGAATTCACACGACTGGACGACATCTTCCATCTTCGGGTGTCCCATGCGCGGCAGACGTTTTTCTCTGCCAAGGAAACCGTGGCGTCGGTGCATGGCAGCAGCGAAGACGTGCTCGCGCCGCTCCTGGTGGCACTCACTCAGTTCGAGGCGCTGCGTGCCGGCCCTCCGCACTGGTGGCTCACCGAGATGCCCCAGCTCGCGCGACTGCGAGACTGGGTGTCTGCGTGCGCAGGCAGCGCTGGCGCCTACGCGGGCCGGCACGCGTTGGGAATCAGCCGCACCGGCACATGATGGCGGAGATGTGTAGCGTCGGTCTGCGCCGACAGGCTAGGCGCGCCTGCGCCGACCGCGCAAGGCCGGGGTATGTCGTAGGCTGGCCTTATGGAGCCGGCACCCATCGAAACCATCACACGTGAAGAACATGAGTTCCAGGTGATGCTGTGGGTCGAAGGGACGGCGTGGCGCAGTGCATGGCGTGAGCCCCATGGGCGCCACTGGCATGGCGTGCAGAGTCGTCACGCGAGCGCGGAAGCCGCGCGCGAGGCGGCGTGTTCCGTCGCGCTGCGCAGCCGTCCGCGGCGTTCAGCCGCATCCCCTGGACAGGCTGCATCCACAGGCTCTGGCGACGGCGCCCCTGCCTTGCGGCAGGAGGCGTTGAGCGACAGTTGGACAGCGGCTTACTCTTCATGGCGGGCAGCCCAGGACCAGCTGGAGCACACGCCGCCAGACAACCTGGGTGAGTTCATGCACCTTCGTGCCGAGGTTGATCGCCTGCAACGTCAACTCGACCGATTCACATCTCTCGCATTGCGTCGCACTGCCCGTGGCAGACGCGGCGCGCATCCGGGCAGGACTGCAGAGGAGATGGCGCCTGATCGCCGTGACCGGCAGAGTTGAAAGTGCGTGTCAACGACAGCACGCCTGCGTCAAGCCGCCAGCAGCGTGCAGGATGCGCTCAGAACCACGCCGCCCGGCAGCATCGCCTGCAGGACGAAACCGTGCTCGGTCTCCCGGCCAGTCCAGTGCACGTCGAACTCGAGCGGCAGACCCAGCTGCGAGACCACGTCGGGTGAATGGCGCGCACAATGCATTGGAAAATCCAGCACGCCACCGTCACTGCGGATGTCGCCGTGGTAGTGATGCAGGAAGTCCGCGCCGACGAACCGGCCGTCCCGGATCAGGCAGGCGCCCTCGCCAAGCGTGCCCGTGGTGGTGGTGAACACGATGCGGTAATGACCGTTGTGCATGAGGTTCTCCGTTGTCTCGTTGTTGCTTGCCGCGCCGCATGCCCGGGCGCAGTCTGTGCCCCCGCGATGTTCGAAGGCTGGCGGCGGAGCGTCAACCCGCCGCCTTCCTGAAGCGGCAGCCTCTCAGCGGCCGGCCCCCACGCGCCGGCCCAGCCAGTCCAGCACCTTCGCGTGATATTCGTCCTGCCAGCGCCGCTCGGAGAGCTCGTGGTCCGCGCCAGCCAGCACGTGGCGCGTGACCGAGCGTGCGCGATGGCTGAGGGCCCGTGCGTAGCTTTCGATGACAGGTGGAGGAATCACCTCGTCGTGCTCGCACGAGACCAGCAATACATCGCCTGCGAAACCGGCACAGGCCGCCAGCGCACGGTTCGTCGATGGCGAATGCAGGCGGGATCGGTAGTCGTCGAGCTCCTGCTTGTCGAGTTCTTCCTTCGGGCGCAGCCAGTCTTCGTCGGGATAGAGCGCGGGACAGCGCAGTACCAGCGCATCGACCGCGCGTTGCCCGGCCAGCAGCGCGGCCATGTAGCCGCCGTAGCTGAAACCCAGAGCGCACAGCGGCGCATCCGTTGCGCGGGCAACAAGTGCGTCGAAGTCGTGCAGCGTCTGGCTCAGGTTCTGCTCACGGTTGGCAGCGTGCCGTTCCGCGTCGGGCCAACTCGCATCGGGCAGGTCTGCCCGCGAGCACGCCCAGCCGCGCGGAGCCAGGTCGCGCTCCAGGCGCTCGTACTGGGAACGCCCGTCGTCATCCCAGCCGGGCAGGACGAGCAGGGCGGCGATGGCGGTTGCGTCGGATCCGTCGGTCATGGCGTCGCTCACGGTGGCCCACCTTAGCTCGGTCCTTGACTCGTGGATGTAGGACGGAAGTGACGGGTGGGGCGCCGGGCGTAATGCCAGGTTCAACCGCAACCTTGTCCTACGCCGCGCTGGCCTGGCGAGGGGAAGATGAGAGGCTTCGGAGTGACCGGTCAGCGCCGGAACAAAGGATCGACATGGCAGACGACAGACGTGCGCGCGCCCCTGAGGCGGGCAGACCCTCCACGGAGCAGGACGGTGCGAAGGACAGGCCATCGCCGGACGGCACGCATGTCGCGCCTGACGGGCAGCGCGTGAGCCGCAGCGGTGCGGCTCTCGGCCGACCTGAGATGGAGCACGGTCAATATGGATTGACCCGCCCTGTGGCCGAAGGTGGCCCATTGCCGGAACGCGAGGTGCGGGGCGTGCATTCGCACGAGATACCGCGCCAGCGTGGTTGAACTCGCGTCCCCGCAAGGCAGTACACGCAGTGTTTGATCGCGCACCCCGGAACTCCCCGCTGCGCTGGCCGGCGGTGTGCCTCGGCATCAGCCTGGGCGGCTTCTTCGACGGCATCCTTCTGCATCAGGTGCTGCAGTGGCATCACCTGCTCAGCGAGGTCGATGCCGTGCGCGACGTGCGCACGCAGATCCTGGCCGACGGCCTGTTCCATGCGCTGATGTACGTGATCGGCGCGGCGGCCATCGTCCTTTTGTGGCGTCGGCGTGCGGCACTTGCCGCGCCGATGGCGGCGCGCGTGCTGCAGGTATCTCTCGCGGCCGGTTTCGGCTTGTGGCACGTGGCGGATGCGATCCTCTCGCACGGTCTGTTGCGCATTCACCGTGTGCGCGGCGATGCGACCCATCCGCTGGCGTGGGATCTGCTGTGGCTGGCCGTGTTCGGCATCGCCCCCCTGCTGCTGGCATGGTGGCTGCACCGCCGGGCGCCCCCGCCGGCCGGACCGGGTGATGGCGAAGCCCGCCGGGCGGGGCGCGTGGCTGTCGCCATGGGGCTCGCCGCCGGCTTGGCGGGCCCGCTGGCGGCACTGCCGCCGTCCGGTGCCGGGCAGACGGTGGTCGTCTTCGGTCCCGGCGTGAGTTCCGCGCGCGCCTTCAATGCGCTGGGCCGTGTGGATGCCCGCATCGTCTGGAACGATGCGGTCGGTGGCGTCTGGCTGGTCGAAGCCGGCGGCGATCCGCAGCGGTTGCGCGCACTCTACGCAGACGGAGCGTTGCTCGTCACCCGATCCGCGATCGGCCTGGGCTGCGCCAGCTGGACCCGCGCCTCGGCCGCCTGACTCAAGGCCCGGGCATGGCCGGCAAGGCGCGCTTGTGGGCTGTGCGCCGCCAGGTGTCCGTGATGATGCGCGCGGCGGCCGCATCCACGGGCTTGCCTTCGAGGAAGTCGTCGATGTCGTCGTAGCGCACGCCCATCGCGGCCTCGTCGGGCAGCAGCGGGCGCAGCGATTCCAGATCGGCCGTGGGCTGCTTGAGCGCCAGCGCTTCGGCGGCACCCAGAGCCAGGGCCAGCGCCCGAACGCGCCGCTTGGTCAGCCCGCCCAGCGGCGAGAGATCGAAGCCACCGTCGCCGAACTTGGTGAAGAAGCCCATCAGTGCTTCGGCGGCGTGGTCGGTGCCCACCACCAGCCCGCCGCGCGCGCCGGCCACGGCGTACTGCGCGATCATGCGCTGGCGCGCCTTGATGTTGCCCAGCACGAAGTCCTCGCGGGCGGCCTCGCCGAGCGCCGCGCCAGCAGCCTTCACCGCATCGCGCAGGGCATCGGCGGCGGGGCGGATGTCCACCGTGAGCGTTTCGTCGGGGCGGATGAAGGCCAGGGCGCGCTGGGCATCGGCCTCGTCGGCCTGGCGGCCATAGGGCAGGCGCATGGCGATGAAGCGCATGTCGCCACCGCCTTCGCGCACGTGTTCGACGGCCAGCTGGCACAGCCGGCCTGCCACGCTGGAATCGACACCGCCGCTGATGCCCAGCACCAGCACGCGCGCACGCGCGGCGCGGGCGTAGTCCACGAGAAAACCGACCCGGCGGGCGATCTCGTGGGACGCTTCGAAATCCGGGCTGACGCCCAGTTCTGCGGCGATCCGCCGCGGGTTCTCGTCACTCATCGGCTCTCCTTGGCTGCCTGCGCGGCCACACGGCATGCGCGCACGGCAACATCCTCGCGCATCGGCGTGCGGGGCGGGGTAGGACACGGGAGGATGACGAGGCGATCCGCCGCCGTTGTCCTACACCCGCCAGCGGCCGCGCGCGCGATGCTGTCGTGCCCTTCGCTCGGAGAAGTCAGACGCCATGGCCACCAAGAAGATCGCGGGCGGCATCGCCCCCACCTCCACGCGCACGCTCTGGAAAGGCGCCATCACCTTCGGGCTCGTGCACATCCCGGTGGGCCTGCATTCGGCCACGCAGGAGTCGGGGCTGGACTTCGACTGGATCGACAAGCGCAGTGGCGACCGCGTCGGCTACAAGCGCATCAACAAGGCCACGGGCAAGGAAATCGCCACGTCCGACATCGTCAAGGGCATCGAGTACGAGGACGGCCAGTACGTCATCCTCACGCCCGAGGAACTCGAGGCGGCCTATCCCAAAACACTGCAGACCATCGAGATCGAGGCCTTCGTGAAGGCGGGCGAGATCCCGTTCGTGTATCTGGAAAAGCCCTACTACGTGGCGCCGATCAACAGGGGCTCCCGGGTCTATGCGCTGCTGCGCGAAACGCTCAAGGCATCGGGTCGCGTGGGCCTGGCCAAGGTGGTGATCTCCAGCAGCCAGCATCTGGCGGTGCTGATTCCATGCGGGCCAGCGCTCATCCTCAACCTGCTGCGCTGGGGCGACGAAGTGCGCTCGTGGGAGCAGCTCTCGCTGCCCGACGAAGGCAGGGAGGGCCTCAAGCCCGGCGAGTTGAAGATGGCCGAGCAACTGGTCGACGAGATGACCACGAAGTGGGACCCGAACAAGTTCCGCGACTCGTTCCGCGAGCAGGTCATGGAGCTGGTCGAGAAGAAAGCGCAGTCCGGCAAGCTCATGGCCGTCACCGAGCCGGAGAAGGGCGAGGCGCCGCCGGCCGGCGCCACCGTGCACGACCTCTCCGAAATGCTGCGGCGCAGTCTGGCCTCTGGCAAGCGCACGCCGGCCGCCAAGACCGTGGCCCGGGGTCGCAGCGACGGCGAAGCCGAGGACGACATCGCGCCGCGCAAGGCAGCGACGAAAAAGACCGCTGCGAAGAAGTCCGAGCCAAAAAAGGCCGCGACGAAGAAGGCAGTGGGCGGCAAGGGTGCGTCCGCATCTGGCGCGCGCCCGGCGGCGAAGAAGGCCGCGGCCAAAACAGCGGCGCGGCGCAAGGCCGCCTGACCGCGTTGCCGCGCGGCGTGCCGGCGCGTGGCTGGCGGGCCGTGTCAGGCGCCCGCCGGCACCCGTGCCAGCGCCACGCCCAAGGCCAGCGTCCCGCGCCTCATTGGCGGTTTCCGGAGGGCGGCGCGGCCGGGTCGCGCAACCCCCGGGCATCGTCCGCGGCGCGCGCGGCGTCGCGGTCGGCCTGCTTCTGCTCCTCGGCGAGCTCGCGTTCGGCGGACGATACCTCGCGCGCGGAGCGTGCCACGCCGTCCGCAGCCGGGTCGGCGGCTTCGGGCGCGGCGGGATGGGATTCGGCCGTCGGGAACGGCCAGGGTCGGGTGGCGGGCATGGGAAGCTCCTTGCGCAGGCGATCCGTCGCGGATCGTCACCCATGGTCCGCCTCAGGTGGCGGACGTACCGTAGGAAGAGGCCTGTGTTGCGAATGGGCGGCGCGGCGCGCCGGCCTGCGTCACAGCCCCTCCACCAGCTCCTTCACGCGCCGCTTGAGCACGGCGATCTCGAACGGCTTGGTCAGCACCGCCATGCCGGGTTCGAGCAGGCCGTTGCCCACGGCGGCGTTGTCGGCGTAGCCGGTGATGAACAGTACCTTCAGGCCTGGTCGCTTCTCGCGTGCCGCATCGGCCACCTGCCGGCCGTTCATGCCGCCCGGCAGCCCCACGTCGCTGATCAGCAGGTCGATGCGCATGTCGCCCTCGAGGATCTTCATCGCCGCCGGGCCGTGCTCGGCCGCCAGTACGTGATAGCCCGACTCGGCCAGCACTTCCTCGAGTGTGGAGCGGATGCCCCATTCGTCCTCGACGACGAGCACGGTCTCGCCTTCGCCGGGCGCCGCGGGCGGCTCGTAGGGTGTTTCGTCGGCTGGCGCGTCGGCGCCCACGTGGCGCGGCAGATACAGGCACATGGTCGTGCCCTTGGCGACTTCGGAATACACGCGCACCTGGCCTTCGGACTGGCGCACGAAGCCGTAGACCATCGACAGGCCCAGGCCGGTGCCCAGGCCGATGGGCTTGGTGGTGAAGAAGGGATCGAAGATGCGCTCCTGTACCTCGGGCGTCATGCCGGTGCCCGTGTCGGTCACGCACAGCGAGACGTACTGGCCCGAGCGCAGCTCGCGCTCGCCCGCGCCGCGCTCGTCGAGCCACTTGTTGGCCGTCTCGATGATCAGGCGCCCGCCCTCGGGCATGGCGTCGCGCGCGTTGATGCACAGGTTGAGCAGCGAGTTCTCCAGCTGAGACGGATCGACGCGCGTGAGCCACAGGCCCACCGCGCCCACCACCTCGACCTCGATCTGCGGCCCCACGGAACGGCGAATCAGCTCTTCCATGCCACGCACCAGCCGGTTGACGTCCAGCGGCCGCGGGTCCAGCGTCTGCTGGCGCGAGAAGGCCAGCAGACGGTGGGTGAGGGCGGCGGCGCGCCTGACCGAATCCTCGGCGAAGCCCAGGTAGCGCTCGGCCCCGTCGGTCTTGCCCTGCGACAGGCGCATCTGCAGGATCTGCACGCTGCTGCTGATGGTGCCCAGCAGGTTGTTGAAATCGTGCGCGATGCCGCCGGTGAGCTGGCCGATGGCTTCCATCTTCTGCGCCTGGCGCAGGGCGTTCTCGGTTTCGCCACGGCGCGCCACTTCTTCGGCCACGCGGCGCTCCAGCGATTCGTTGAGCTCGCGCAGCGCGATCTCGGCCCGGTGGCGCTGCGTCACGTCCTGGAACAGCACCGCCACCTGTCGGCGATCGGGCGGATCGATGCGGAAGGCCGACAGCGCCAGATATCGCCGGGTGGCCACCAGCTCGCGCTCGAAGCGGATGGGCTTGCCGGTGAGCAGCACCTCGCGGTAGATCTCGACCCAGCCTTCGGCCTCGTCCGGCACCATGTCGCGCACGCGCTGGCCCACCACGTCGGCAATGCCGGCGTTCGCCAGGTAGGCCGGGTTGGCCGCCACGTGCACGTAGTCGCTCAGGGGCCCGTGCGGGCCGTCGAGGAACTCGATCACGCAGAAGCCTTCGTCGATCAGTTCGAAGAGTGTCTGGTACTGGCGCTCGCTCTCGCGCAGCGCGGCGGCGGCGGCGTTGCGCGCCGTGAGGTCCAGCATGGCGCCGATCATGCGCACGGCGCGGCCCTCGGCATCGCGGTGGACGTGGCCCCGGTCCAGCACGTCGGCGTAGCTGCCGTCGGCGCGCTGGAAGCGGTATTCGTTCGTCCACGACGCACCGGTACCGTCGATGACGGCGTGGATGCTGTCATCGACCTGCTGACGATCGTCGGCATGGATGTGATCGATCCACCATTGCGCGCTGGTCTCCTCCAGGTCATGGCCGAACAGCGTGGCGAGCGCGCGGTTCCAGACCACCCGGCCGGAGTCGAACTTCCAGTCCCAGACCGCGTCGTTGGTGGCCAGCACCGCCAGGCGCAGCCGCTCTTCCACCTCGTTCTTCTGTGCCTGCAGCCGGGCGGCAGCTGCCTCTTCCTCGCGGTGGCGAGCCCGCACGCGCTCGATGGCGTCGAGCTGGCGCTTCTCGCGCACGGCGCGCTCGATCACCGGCACGAGGCGCGCGAGGCGGTTCTTGTTCACGTAGTCGGTGGCGCCCTGCTTGAGCATCTCGACCGCCTCGTCGTCGCCCACGGTGCCCGAGACGAAGATGAACGGCGTCGTGGGGTGCGTGGCGCGGGCCTGCCGGAAGGCCTGCATGCCGTCGTAGCCAGGAACGCGGATGTCGGAGAGCACGACGTCGAAGCCACCCTCGGCGAGGGCCTGGGCGAAGGCTTTCTCGTCGGCCACCGTCACCAGTTCGGCATCGGGATAGGAAGCATGCAGGCGGATGCCCAGCAGTTCGGCGTCGGCGCGCGAGTCTTCGAGCAGCAGGACCTTGAGCGCTTCGGTCATGCGGTGCCCCGCGGGGGCTGCGGCTGGCCGTCAGGCGTGCTGCGGGGGTCGACCGTGGGAAGGGCCTGCATCAGGTGGAGCTTTCTGGAATCTGGAGCGCACCGGCCCCCTTGGCCGGCGCCGGAAGACTGTAAGGCCGGTGAGATGTGCGCAACGTAGGAGGCGGACTACTTCGATGTCAGGCGGAGTCCTGCTGTGCCGGGCATTGCCCGCAGGCGCACTCGTCCTTCACGATTAACGCAGGTTAATGCGAGGTACTCCCCCATGTCAGATGATGCGGCCCCCATGTCTCTCCACACCCGGACAGAGAACGTTTTGCGAAACCGGACGCCTGGCAACCTGACGCGCGAAGAGCGCGACGTACTCGAAAGCGCGATCAGCGGCACGCGCGTCATGCGCGCCGGACAGATCGCCGTGCGGCAAGGCCGCGAGGTCGACGCCAGCACCGTGTTGATCGAAGGTCTCATGACGCGCCATATCGATGCGCGCGACGGGAGGCGGCATCTGGTGGGCATCTACCTGCCGGGAGACTTCGTCGATCTGCACGCCTATGCGCTCAAGCGGCTGGACCACGACGTGGGCGCGCTCACCGACGTCACCATCGGCATCGTGCCGCACTCGGCGCTGGAGCGCATCCAGACCGACTACCCGCATCTCACGCGTCGGCTGTGGTTCCTCACGCTGCTCGACGCCGCGCAGCACCGGCAATGGGTGCTCCGCCTGGCCAGTCTCAACGCCATCGGCCGGGTGGCGCATTTCCTGTGCGAGATGAATGCGCGACTGGCGGCCATCGGCCGCTCCGATGGCGAGCGCTTCGACTTGCCGATGACGCAGGTGGACATCGGCGAGGTGTGCAGCCTGACCAACGTGCACGTCAGCCGCGTGCTGCGCGAGCTGCGCGAACTCGGGCTGTGCACCATGCGGGCGTCCTCGGTCGAGCTGCACGACGTGCCGCGCCTGGCCCAGCTGGGCAATTTCGATCCCCATTACCTGTACCTCAACGATGCGACCGCCAGGCTCGCGGTCAGCGGGAAAGGAAGTCTGTGATGACTCTGCGACGGGCGATCACCCGGCCGTGCCGCGATGCAGGCACCGCCACCGTGGAAGACGGTATCGTGCTGCTGGACGGGCCCGACGGCGTGGCCGTGGCCATGACGGCCGACGCGGCCGAGCAGACCGCGCACAGCCTGCTGGCCGCTGCCGCCCAGGCGCGGGGCCAGGGTCCAACCACACGACAGGAGGCAGGCGATGGAGGAACGGCACACTGATGTCCTCACCGAGCGATTCGGCGAATGGCAGCTGGTGTTCGCCAGGCAGCCCACCGATGGCGAGGGGCAGAGCTGGACGGTGCAGGTCGAACTCGGCGGACACACGCGGGCACGCCTGAGTCTCTCCAACGCCGCCACGGCGGGCGAAAGCGAATCCATCGCCACGCTGCGCGAGAAGGCGCGGCGCTGGGTGGTCGACTACGAGAGCCGCGCGCACTCGGGCGACACCGACTTCGGCTCGCTCTGACGTTCAGAGCAGGCCGAACGCGGCGGCGGCCACCAGCGTCGGGCCGAGCGCGCCCAGCAGCAGCCCGCCCGCGCTCACCGTCTCGTCGGCGAAGCCGCCCTTGAGCAGCGCCACGCCCGCGGGGTTGGGCGCGTTGGCGATCACCGTGAGGCCGCCACCGGCCACGGCCCCGGCCACCAGCATGTACTTCGAGGTGTCCGGCATGCCCTCGATGAGCGAGCCCAGGTACGTGAGGGCGGCGTTGTCGGTGATGGCGGTGAGTCCCAGCGCGCCGAAGAACAGCGCCACCGGCTCCAGGCCCGAGACGATCGGCTGCAGCCACCAGGCCTGCATGCCGCCCAGTACCACGAGGCCGGCCAGGAAGAAGGCCACCAGCAGCGCCTCCTTGAGGATGAGCGGGCTCTGGTGTTCGCGGTACGCCTGCGTGAAACCCATGAACATCAGGAACAGGCCCAGGAAGATCACCGGATGGTGGGCCGCCAGCACCACGCCGGCCAGCAGGCCCAGGTGCACCGTCACCACGGGCAGCGGCACGCGGATCTCTTCGGGCAGCTCGTCGTTGGCCAGCGGGCCGCGGCCGAGATGGCGGCTGAGCACCAGCGTGGCGACCGTGGCGTTCACCAGCACCGCGATCGCGGCCTTCCAGCCGAAGTTCAGGAACATGAAGGCGCTGTCCCATTGCCAGGTGGCGGCCACCATGAGCACGGGCGGTGCCGCGTAAGAGGTGAGCGTGCCGCCGATGGAGATGTTCACGAAGAGCACGCCCAGGGCCAGGTACTTCGCGCCCTCGGGCACGCCGGGGCGGAAGATCTGCGGCGCCAGCATCAGCGCCGCGATGGTCATCGCGGCAGGCTCTGTGATCAGCGAGCCCAGCAACGGCACGGCAGCCAGGCCCAGCCAGGCGGTGGCCAGCGGCGTGCGCACGGGCATGCGTTCGGCGATGGCGTTCACGGCCGACATGACCGTGCGCAGCACGGGGCGCGACGCGGCGATCACCATGACCACGAACACGAACAGCGGCTCGGTGTAGTTGCGCGATTCGGCATAGGAGAGCGCCTCACCGCCCCCCAGCGCCAGCGCCATCGTGGCGATGAGCACGATGGCCCAGAAGCCGAACACGACTTCCACCTCGCCCAGCAGGTGGAACAGTCCGGCGTGGCGCGGGTATCGGTGGGAGAGACGCTCGAGCTGCTTGGCTGCGAACGTGTGGATGAGCGCGATGGCGAAGATGAAGGCAGCGATCCACTGGATCGGGGTAGCGGTCATGGCAGGGTCGTGGAAAAGCCGCGAGGCGGCCCGACCATTCGCTGTACCTGGGACGCCCGCATCGGCGTCCCACCCGGCGGGCAGTCTAACCGACGCATCGTGCACAGCGCTTCTGCGTTGCCTTGATTGGAACGCAGACCGCTTAAAACGGTGCTTGTGGGGCATCCGTCATGCGCCTAGATTGAGCGACATCAAGTTCGTCGTTCCAGCGCGGAGTTCCCCATGCAAACCCTACTCAACCCATCCCGCCGTCAACTGCTGGCCCGTGCCGGCGCCATGGCCGCCGTGGCCTCCATCGGCATGCCCGCAATGGGCCAGGCCGCGCCCACCAAGGTGCGCTATCAGCTCGACTGGCGTTTCGAGGCCGGCACCATCCCGCACATCCTGGCGCTGCGCAAAGGCTACTTCGCCGAAGAGGGGCTGGACGTCACGCTCAACGTGGGCGCGGGCGCGTCGGCCACCGTCAACCGGCTGGCGTCGGGCAATTTCGACATGGGCACGGGCGATCTGAACTCGCTGGCCGAATTCGCCGGCAACAACGCGCAGGCGCCCGCCACGGCGGTGATGGTGCTGTACGAGACCACGCCGGCCGCCGTGTTCACGCTCAGGAAGAACAACATCGCCCGGCCGGCCGACCTGCGCGGCAAGACCGTCGCCGCGCCCGCCAACGACGGCGCGCGCCGGATCTTTCCGCTGTTCGCCCAGGCCACGGGGCTGGACGCGCAGGCCGACATCAAGTGGATGTCGGTGGAGCCCGCGCTGCGCGAAACCATGCTGGTGCGCGGCCAGGCCGACGCCATCACGGGCTACATCGCGTCGGGCTATGTCTCGCTGCAGCGCCTGGGCGTGAAGCCCGAGGACATCGCCGTGATGCGGTTCGCCGAGTACGGCGTGCCGCTCTACGGCAACGCCGTCATGGCCAGCAATGCTTTCCTGCGCGACAAGCCGCAGGCCGTGGCGGCCTACCTGCGCGCACTGACCCGTGCCTATCGCGATGCGGTGCTCGACCGCGCCGGCGCCGTGGCCGCGCTGAAGGCGCACGAGCCCCTGGTGGACGAAGGCATCGAGACGCGGCGCCTGGCCGTGATCCTGGACGACGAGATCGCCTCGCCCAACGTGCGCCGCGCCGGCCTGGGAATGATCGAGGTCGATCGCTACCAGCGCGGGATCGATTCGCTCGCGAAGGCCCTCGATTTCAAGAGCGTGCCGCGTGCCGCCAGCCTGATCGACATGCGCCACCTGCCGCCGGCCGCGTCCCGCATGATCTTCGCCGCCTGAGGGCCGCGTGCGCGCCGACCGAAGGAGACCCACACCATGAACGCACGCCTGGAATTGCCTGCGGCCCCGCCCGCGCCGGCTGGCCTGCCCACCTCGCGCATGTCGCCAGACCGCCTGCCGGTCGTCGATCTCGCGCAGTATCTCTATGGACTGGCGCCCGAGCGCGCCCAGGCCGCCGCCGCCATCGACAGCGCCTGCCGCGACTACGGCTTCTTCTATCTGGAGAACCACGGCATCGCCCGCGACCTGATCGCCGCCAACTTCGCCGCCGCCCGCGAGTTCTTCGCGTTGCCGCTGGCCCAGCGGCAAGCCTGCAAGTCCGCCGGCGGCCGGCAGAACCGGGGCTACCAGCCCATGTTCGATACGCAGCGCGAGGGCGAGGCGCCCGATGTGAAGGAGTCGTTCGACATGGGCTATCCGCTGCCCGATGCCGAGCTGGCCCAGCTGTCGCACCTGCCGTTCCATTCCAGCAACGCCTGGCCGCACGATCCGGCCTTCCGCTGGCGCGTCGAGAGTCTCTACTTCGCCATGCTGGCCTGCGGCCAGCAGGTGCTGCGCGCGGTGGCCCCGGCGCTGGGCCTGGATCAGAACTTCTTCGTCTCGCGCTGCCGGCAGCCGTTCTCCAACATGCGGCTGGTGCACTACCCGCCGCAGCCGCCCACCGCAGAGCAGGGCATCGGCGCGCGCGCCCACACCGACAAGGGCCTCATCACCCTGCTGCTCAACGATGCGAACGGCGGCCTGCACGTGCAGGCCGCCGACGGCAGCTGGATCGACGCGCCGCCGCGGCCGGACGCGCTCATCGTCAACGTGGGCGACCTGCTCACTCGCTGGACCAACGGGCGCTACCGCTCGGCCGTGCACCGCGTGGTCAACGTGTCGGGCCACGAGCGCTATTCGATCCCGTTCTTCCACCATTTGAACTACTTCGCGGTGGTGGACCCGGCGGACATCCCGGGCGGTGGCGACACGGTCTACCCGCCGATCACCGCGGGCGACTTCGTGGGCGAGGGCTTCAGGCGCGACCGCAAGTCGTGGCGCAGCTGAGCCGGCGGCCCTAGCCGGCCGCCGACCCCGCCAGCGCGTCGAAGCGCGCGGCCATCAGTTCCAGCAACAGGGCCACCAGCGGCGACAGCGGGCGGTCGGCCCGCACGAACAGCGACAGCGACAGGCTGCCGATGCCGCGGTCCGAGATCGGGATATGACGCAGCAGGCCCTGCTCGATCTCACGCTGGACAGTGGCCCGCGTCATGAGTGCCACGCCCGCGCCCGCCACCAGCAGCGCGGTGATGGTGGCGATGGAGTTGGATTCGACGAAGGGCACCACCCGGCTGGCCGCGCCGCGCGTGGCGTCGTCCACCATCTGGCGCAGCCGCGTGTCCTGTGACTGGATGATCAGCGGATAGGTGAGGCACTCGGCCACCCGCATCGACTTGCGCGCCGCGAGCTCGTGGCCGGCCGCCACCACCACGCCCACCGGGACGGCGAAGGTCCGCACGTTGCGCACGGGCAGCGACGCAGCGGGCTGCCAGCACAGCCCCAGGTCGAGGTCGCCGCGCACCACGGCGTCGACGATCTCCGGCGAGTTGCCCACGTAGACCGTGTGCGAGAGGCCCGGATAGTCGCGCGCCAGGTCAACGATCAGCTCGGGCACGAAGCCGGCACTCATGTATTGCAGCACGCCGAAGCGCACGTGACCGCGCCGAGCGCCCTTGAGCGCTTCGACCTGCGTCACCGCGTGGCCGAAGTCGCGCTGCATGCGCTGGATCTGCGTGAGCATCATCTCGCCCGCGGCGGTGAGGCGCACGCCGCGCGGCAGCCGCTCGAACAGCGGTGCGCCCAACTGCTGCTCGAAACGCGCGACCTGCCGGGTGACGGCCGATGGCGCGATGTTCAGCCGCTCCGCTGCCCGGCGGATGGAGCCCTGGGCCGCCACTTCCTGGAAATAGCGGATGGCATGGGAGAAAGCCTGCATGGGCCGGAATTATCCCGCCGGCACTTGCGCGGCCGAGAAGGAATGCACGAAACCGCGAAGTGCGGATAGCCCGGCCACCGCCTTGTCAGCCGCCGGGGCATGCAGGGCGTTTCATCTGCCATGGACCCAACCGAACCGCCCGCCGACGACCCGGTACGTAGCCGCCACCACGAGGCGCTGCAGCAGGCCCGCGCCGACCTGGCCGACGCGATCGAGCGTCGCCAGCAGGGCACGGGCACGGCCGGCCAGGTACTGCGCGCGGGGCGCAAGCTCAAGAAGGTGGTGGCCCTGCTGGCCGCCGGGCGCCGCCGCACGCCGGCCAAGCCCACGAAGGGCTGAGTGTCTGCGTATCGGCCGCACGCGCGCCCGCGCCCGCTGGGCTAGCATCCTTGGCCAGGGGCGGCCATCACGCCGCGCCCACTTGCGATCGGACCCCGCCCAGATGAAAACCATCGACGAGATGCTGAACCTCGACCTGCTGACCGCCGATCAGCACCACCAGATCAACGACTGGATCGCGCACTCCAGCTCGCCCGAGGACATCCTGCGCATGCCGGGCCCGCTGTGGCTGGCTGTCGAGCGGGCCAGCGAGGCCATGGGTGTGAACGAGGACCTGCTGCGTCCGCCCGCGCTCGACGCCGGCTGATGCTGCACGCATGGCGGCATGCGACTGGGATCGCAGGGCACGCGGCCCGGCTTTGCGCAATAATCAGTAACAAATAGCCCGCCGGCCAGAGACAAGAGGCGCCACTCCTGGCGACCCGGGCCCGGCGCCGCAATGCCGCCACGCGCCAGCGCCTATGGGTGCTCGATGACGTGGACTCCATGGGGGATCGCCGATGTTGACCGTTCTCATCGTGGACGACGACGAGTCCGTCCGAACACAGGCCATGCAGTACCTGGCCGGGCCGGATATCCGCCTGGCTTCTGCCGCTGATGGCCGCCTGGCGCTGGAGCAGGCCGAGCTTCTCAAGCCGGACATCGTGATCTGCGACGTGGACATGCCCGAGATCAACGGCTTCGACGTGCTCGCGCAGCTCAAGGCCAGCCCCGCACTCGCCTCCACGCAGGTGATGATGCTCACCAGCCAGAGCTCGCGCCGCAGCATGCGGCTGGGAATGTCGCTGGGTGCCGACGACTACCTCACCAAACCATTCACCGAAGCCGAGCTGCGCGATGCGCTGGACGGCCTGATCAAGCGGCGCGGACGCATCGAGGTGCTGCGCGGTTCTCCCGAGAGCAGCCACGAGGATTCCCTGCGCCACTGGTTCGCGGCCGGCGTGGCCGGCGGTGTGACCACGCGCGTATCGGCAGGCACCACCTTGCCGTCGGCGGTTGAGCACCGCATCGAGCGCTGCATGGTGATTGCCGCCTGCATCCATTCGTTCACGGCCGTCGCGCAGCGCCTGCCGCAACAGGATCTGGGCCGCCTGCTCACCGAATACAGCCAGCGCCTGGGCGGCGCCGTCATCGGGGCGGGCGGGCAGCGCGTGCGCTTCATGGGCGACCGGCTGGTGGCCGTCTTCGGCGGCGATCAGGCTCCCGAGTCGTCGCACGCACAGGCGGTGCTGTCGGCCGCGCTCGCTGGCATCGGCGCGGCCGATGCCGTGGTGCGCTGGTCGGCCGCCGAGTTTCCCGACGCAGGCCTGCCCGCGTGGCACATCGGCTTCGGCGTGGCCTACGGCGAAGTGCAACTGACCGCCGGCTCCGGCCTGGCCGGCGGCACGGTGGACGAGGCGCACCTGCTGGCGCTGGCCGCTGCCGAGCGTGGATGGCATGTGCTGGCCACCGATGCCGTCATCGCCCGGCTGCCGGTGGCGGCGCGGCTGGGCCGCACCACGGCGCTGGAGCGATCCGGGGGCCAGGTGGCGCTGGCGGCCACCGAGGTCACCGGACTCGATGACGACCGGGGCCGCCAGACCCTGTTCGAGACCACCGTGCGCGTGGGCGCGGGCAACGCGGCCGGTGCCGAGGCCACGCTGCCCGAAGGCGCGCCTTCACCCGAGCTGGAAGCGCTGCGCGAGAGCGCGCGCAGCAGCTCGGAGATGGCCGCGCGCGCTTTCAAGGACGCGCTGGGCGACAAGCTCAGCCAGTTGCGCCGGGCCGACGCGCTGTCGTCCATCGAGCCCTTGCGCCTGGCCGGCTACGAGGTGGTGCGACGGCTGGGTGCGGGCGGTATGTCGAGCATCTTCCTGGCGCGCAGCGAGGCGGATTCCTCGCTGGTCGTGCTCAAGGTGATCGCGCTGGATCCGTCGGCACGCGACATGACGGCGCGCTTCGTGCGAGAGTTCGCGCTGCTCACGCGCATCCAGCATCCTCACATCGTGCGGCTGTTCGGTCAGGGCTTCACCGACGACACGGCCTACATCGCCATGGAGTACTTCGAGAACGGCGACCTTCGCGCGCGCATGAAGGGCCCGCTGCCCGTGCCCGCGGCGCTGAAGGTGGCCGTGCAGGTGGCGCAGGCGCTGCGCGAGATCCATGCCATGGGCATCGTGCACCGCGACCTCAAGCCCGAGAACCTCATGGTGCGGGCCAACGGCGACGTGGTGCTGGCCGACTTCGGCATCGCCAAGGTGACGGGCGCGGCCGCGCAGGGCCACGAGCAGCTCACCGTGATGGGCGACGTGATGGGCTCGCCCTCCTACATGAGCCCCGAGCAGTGCGCCGCCACCGACATCACGGCGCAGTCCGACCAGTACAGCCTGGGCGTGGTGCTGTATGAACTGCTGACCGGCGAGCGGCCGTTCCAGAGCGAATCCTTCGTCGAGCTGCTGGGCATGCACATGCGCAGGCAGCCGCCGCCCCTCACTGGCGAAGCCGCCGTGCTGCAGCCGGTGGTGGCCCGGCTGATGGCCAAGAAGCCGGCCGATCGGTTCGAGTCGATGGATGCCGTCCTGGCCGCCCTCGACGCGCTGGAGGTGCGCGGGTGAACGCTGGGCCGCGCGGCCTGGCCGCGCGCTGGCGGGAGGCGTTGTCCGTCTGGGGATGGATCGGCTGGCTGCTGCTGGGCGTGCTCGCCTCGGGCCTGGCGGTGGCGCTCTACCTGCGCGCTGCATCCGCCAGCAACGATGAGCACTTGCGCGGCCTGCTGGCCGAAAGTCAGGCCAGTGCGCAGAGCCGGTTCGAGCTGTGGATGGAGGAGCGCGTGGAGCGCGCACGCCACTGGTCCGAGCAGCCGGCCACGCGCGACATGGTGCGAGCCGTGCTGGCGCAGCGCGGTGGCACGCCTGAAGCGATGAACGACCATCCGCTGCAGGCGGCCTTCCGCGAGCGCTTCACCGCCGCCGAGGCCGGCGACATGGCCAGCTCGTCCTACTACCTGGTCGATACCGAAGGCACGAACATCGGCGCCTCGCTGGGCGACCATCAGGTGGGGCAGACCAACCTGCTGTGGCGCGAGACCGAGTTCGTGCAGCAGATGCGCGTGCAGCGCGCCGCGCTGAGCCCGCTGATGGCGTCCGACCTGGACATCCGCACCGGGTTCGAACTCGACCGCCGGCCCATCACGCTGTTCGTCGGCGTGCCCGTGTACCTGGACGGGCCGGAGCCGGCGGCCTACTTCATCATGCGGCTGTTTCCGCTGAGCCTGATGACAGAGCAGGCCCGCGCGCATTTCGGCCAGTCCGGCCAGTCGTACCTGCTCGACCGGTTCGGCCGGCTGCATGCCGATCGCGCGTGGACCAGCCTGGAGCTGGAGCGCTACGGGCTGCGCAGCGAAGTCTTCCGCGACCGGCCTTTCTTCTTCGCGCGCGATCCGGGCCACGACGTGAGCACACGGCCGGCGGGCGCCGAGCGCGAGCAGATGCCGCTGATCGTGCCCGCCGCCGAGCTGCGCCACGGCGACGGGGTGCGGCTCGAGCCCTGGCGCAACCTGCGCGGGCAGGAGGTGGTGGGTGCCTGGACCTACAGCCCCCGGCTGGGCCTGGGCGTGGTGTCCGAGCTGCCGGTGCAGGAGGCGTTCGCGCCGGTGGCCACCGCGCGCCGCAATGCGCTGATCGCCGCCGTGGTGGCGGCCCTGTGCGCCATCGGCTACATGTCCATCCGCCTGCTGCGCTCGTCGCGGCGGCTGCAGGCCGCGCTGGCTGCCGCCGAGGTGGCTACGCGGGCGAAGTCGCAGTTCCTGGCCAACATGAGCCACGAGATCCGCACACCGCTCAACGCCGTGCTGGGCATGACGCAGCTGGTGCTCAAGACGGCGCTGGACGAGCGGCAGCGCAGCTACCTCCACAAGAGCCTATCGGCCGGCCGCCACCTGCTGGGCGTGATCAACGACGTGCTCGACTTCTCCAAGATCGAGGCCGGCAAGCTGCACATGGAGAGCATCGACTTCGAGCTCGAATCGGTGCTCTCGGGCACGGCAGACATGATCGCCGACCGGGCGGGCGAGAAGGGCCTGGAAGTGGTGATCGACATCGACGAGCGGCTGCCGCGCATGCTGGTGGGCGATCCGTTCCGGCTGGGCCAGATCCTCACCAACTTCGCCAGCAACGCGGTCAAGTTCACCGAGCGGGGCGAGATCGCCATCATCGTGGCGCTGCAGGAAGACCTGGGCCACGAGATCGTCCTGCGCGGCAGCGTACGCGACACCGGCATCGGCATGACGCCCGAGCAGCAGGCCCTGCTGTTCCAGTCGTTCCAGCAGGCCGACGCGTCGACCACGCGCCTGTTCGGCGGAACCGGCCTGGGCCTGGCCATCGCGCAGCAACTGGCCCAGCTCATGCATGGCACGGTGGGCGTGGAAAGCGTGCATGGCGAAGGCTCCACGTTCTGGTTCACGGCGCGGCTGGCCCGGTCGCAGCAGGTGCCGCGCGAACTCATGCTGGAAGGCAACCTGGCCGGCCGCCGCATCCTGGTGGTGGACGACAGCTCGCACGCGCGGGTGGTGATATCCAGCATGCTCAAGTCGATGCGGTTCGACGTGGCCAGCGTGCGCGGCGGCCGCGAGGCGCTGGCCGCCATCGCCCAGGCGCATGCGGCCGGAACGCCCTTCGATGTCGTTGTCACCGACTGGAAGATGCCCGGCATGAACGGTGTCGAGCTGGCCACGCAGGTGCGCACGCTGGCGCTGCAGCCTTCACCGCGCGTGGTGGTGGTCACCTCGTTCAACCGCGATGAGGTGGTCAACGCCTCGCTGCAGGCCGGCGCGGTGCGCGTGCTGGTCAAGCCCGTCAGCGCCTCGACGCTGTTCGACACGCTGGCGGACTCGCTGGCGCAGCGTCGCGCCGACGAAGGCGCGCCGGTGCTGCGCCGCTCCATCGGTGAGGTGGCTCCGCTGCTCAAGGGCGCGCGTGTGCTGCTGGTGGAAGACAACGCCGTCAACCGCGAAGTGGCTGTGGGCCTGCTGGAGCAGCGGGGCGTGCTGATGGACGTGGCCGGCGACGGCGCGGTGGCGCTCGACATGCTGCGCCGCGCGCCAGCCGGGCGCTGGACGGCCGTGCTGATGGACATGCAGATGCCCGTGATGGATGGCCTGACCGCCACGCGCGAAATCCGCAAGATGCTGCGCCACCGCTCGCTGCCCATCATTGCGATGACGGCCAACGCGCTCGAAGGCGATCGCCAGCTGTGCCTGGCCGCGGGCATGAACGACTACATCCCCAAGCCCATCGACGAGCGCGTGCTGCTGTCGGTGCTGGCGCGATGGGTGGAGCGCAGCCAGGCCCTGGCGGCGGCGCAGGAGGGTGACCCGCATGACGTGCAGCTGGAGGCAGTCGACTCGGAATTCGGCTTCGGCGCCGGGCAGCGTGCCGACATCGATGCGCCGGTGGCCGAGCGCAGCGTCCCGGACGCCGGGACGATTGCCGCTGCGGCCGCGGCTGCCGCCATCGCGGCCGATGCCGGCCTGCTCGCCGCCCTGGAAACGCTGGACTCGGCGGCGGCTCACGAGGTGCGCTCGTCGCTGGGCATGATCTCGGGCTACGGCACCTTGCTGCAGCGCAAGTACGCCAACCAGTTGCAGGGACAGGTGGCCGACCATGTGAACGACATGCGCGAGACGGCGATGGAAACCGCCGACTTCGTCACCGCCTGGCGCGAAGCTGCGCGCGAGCTGCGCGCGCCGCTGGAAGCCGGTCCGATCGATCTGGACACGCTGGTGGCTGGCGCGGTGCGCGAATTCAGCAACAGCGCCCCGGCCGACGTCCGCGTCGCGCCCGGCCTGCCCCGGGCCTGGGGCGATGCGCGTGCCGTGCGCCGCGTGCTGGGCGAGCTGCTCTCCCACGCGCGCCGCGCGGCGGCGCCCGGCCAGGCCGCGCAGGTGGCCATCGACGCGACGCGGGCCGGCGGCTGCGTCGTGCTCTCGCTCACCGATGCCGTGGCGCTGCCCGAGAAAGCGCGGCAGCAGCTGTTCAAGCCGGCCGCACGCGCAGCGCACGACGATGCGCCGGGGCTCGAGCTGGGCCTGTTCGTGGCCCATGCGCTGGCCGCGCGCGGCGGCGCGCGGCTGGCGCTCGATGAAAGCGCGGCCGAGGGCACGCGGTTCGTGCTGTCGATGCCGGAGGGCCCGGCCCAGGTGCCGCCGGCCTAGGCGCAGGCCTGCACGCAGGCGCGAGGAATCAGCGCGCCTGGATGCGGATGGACGACACCATGCCGATCAGCGACGCCATGATCGTCTTCGTTCCGCTGTTGAGTTCTTTCAACACGAAATGAACGCGCACGGCGGTGCGTTTGTCGCCGAGCAGCCAGACGAAGTGACGGCGGCCGTCGGCACCGGTGGCCTGGCCGATGACTTCGAAGTCGATGGTGTCGCGCGGCCGGGATGTTTCCTTGGGCTCGTCGAACTTCAGCTTGCGCTGGTGGGCCCAGGTCTCGAAGGTTTCGACCAGGTCGTACATGTCGATGGGGCGCTGGCCCTCGCGCACGAAGTACGTGAAGTCGCTGATGCTGCCCACCGCGTCCAGGCTCTCGGGCGCCGCGTCGCGGTCGGCCTCGCCCGTGAACAGCATGTAGGCCGTCACGTCGTCGGTGTGGCTGGGCTGGATGCTCCAGCCCACGGGCAGGGTGAACTGGTAGGTGTCGTGGTCGATGGAACTCATGGGGATCTGGAGACAGTGGCGCCGGTCGGGGCCGGGGGGTGATTGTCCACCAGGCCTGCGGGGCGGCGTCATGTCAGGGCCGGTCGCGATCCGGTGGCGCAGGTGCCATCGCCGCGGCCTTGCCGCTGCCGGGCTCGGAGGCCGGCGTCGGATCGGCCGCAGGGGTCTCGGCGGGCCGGTCTTTCATCGATCCGAACGTGGTGGCGTACACCCAGGTGAACTCCGCGCCCATCAGGAAGATCTGGGCCGAGTAGTACACCCACACGAAGATCACCGCCAGCGAGCCGGCCGCGCCGAAGCCCGAGGCCAGGCCGGTGGTGCCGATGTACAGGCCGATCAGCACGCGGCCCACGGTGAACAGCACCGCCGTGATCGCCGCGCCCAGCCACACGTCGTGCCACCGCACCTTCACGCGCGGCATGATCTTGTAGATCATGGCGAACACGCCCGTGGTGATGCCGAAGCCCACCAGCGCGTTCACCGCCTGCGCCGTCGCTTCCCAGGCGCCAAAGGCCGGCGCCCACCATTTGCCCAGCGCCGCCACCGCGGCGCTGATCACCAGCGACACCATCAGCAGGAAGGCGATGCCCAGGATCATGCCGAACGACAGCAGGCGCGCGCGCACCACGCTCCACAGGCCGCTCGCGCCGTCGCGGACGGGCGCGCGCCAGATGCGGTCCATCGCGTCCTGCAGCTCGGCGAACACGGTGGTGGCGCCGACCAGCAGCACCACCACGCCGATCACCGCCGACGTGATGCCGCGCGACGGGCGCGAGGCCGCGTCCAGCAGCTCCTCCACGGTCTTCGCGGCCTCGGGGCCGACCAGGCCCGCAATCTGGGCGAACACTTCGCCGCGCGCCGCTTCCTGCCCGAACACCAGGCCCGAGATGGCGATCACGATCACCAGCAGCGGCGCCAGCGAGAACACGCTGTAGTAGGCGAGGGCGGCGCCCATGCTCGGCGCGTAGTCGGCGGCCCAGGCGGCCACTGCGCGCTTGATCAGGCTCCACCAGGTGGCCGGAGAGGGGGCGGGTGCGGGCGGGGCTTGCGTGTCCATGGCGGCCAACCGTAGCCGCAGCGCAGGCGCGCTCCTGTAGGACGCCAGGCAGACCGGCAGCTGCAAGCGATTCGCATGCCGCGCATCCCCGTGCGACGCAGGGGCGGCCGCATCGTCGTAACGGATGCGGTTACAATCGCCGCTTCGTCATTGGGGAGTAGCCGCCCTGCGCAATGCAGGGGCCCGCGTCAACACACTTGGCCTCACGGCCATGGCGCAGGCAGCCTTCTAGGCCTGGCAAGACCTTTGACCACACGTCCTCTGGTACTGGGCCGGGATGCCGTGTGGTCTTTGGTCCGGCCCTGGAGTTCCCGTTCATCATGGAAGCCTTTCTCGTCTCTACCGGCGTCGTCGCGCTGGGAGAAATGGGCGACAAGACGCAGCTGCTGGCCATCGTGCTGGCTGCCGCGTTCCGCAAACCTCTGGTCATCATCGCCGGCATCTTCGTGGCCACTGTCGTCAATCACGCGGCGGCCGGCGCGCTGGGTGGCTGGGTGGCGGCCCAGCTGGGGCCCGACATCCTGCGCTGGGTCATCGGCATCTCGTTCCTGGCCATGGCCGGCTGGATGCTGATCCCCGACAAGCTCGACGACGACACCGCCAACCAGAAGCACCGCTTCGGCGTCTTCTGGACCACGGTGATTGCCTTCTTCCTCGCCGAGATGGGCGACAAGACGCAGATCGCCACCGTGGCGCTGGCCGCGCGCTACCCCGAGGTGGTGCAGGTGGTGATGGGCACCACGCTGGGCATGATGCTGGCCAATGCGCCGGCCGTCTTCCTGGGCGACCGCATCGCGCAGAAGGTGTCGATGCGGCTGGTGCACGGCATTGCCGCCGCCATCTTCGCGGTGCTGGGTGTGCTCACGCTGCTCAACGTCGGCCGGCTGTTCGGATGATGACGGCGCGCTCGGGCCTGCCGCCGGCCGGTGCCGGACGGCAGCTGCCGCCCCTGGCGCTCGCATCGCTGCTGGCCATCCTGGCGCTGTTCGCCGTGCTGGGCCACGAGGGCCGGCGCGTCGCCCAGACCCTGGTGCTGGCGGCGCCCATGCTGGCGTGGCTCGCATGGCCGGTGCGGCACGCGGGCCTGGCGCGGCTGCGCGCGGTGGCCGCGTGGCTGTGGATCATGGCCTTCGTGCTCGACGGCAGCGTGCGCGCGTACCTGCTGAGCGCCTATCAGGCCGCGCCCGAGAGCTCCTTCGTGCTCGGCGCGATCGCCAACACCGGTGTGCGCGAAGGCAGTGAATACCTTGTCACGCAGTGGCGGCCGCTCACGCTGTGGACGCTGCTGTCGGTTTCGGCGGCCGTGCTGGTGTGGCGACTCATCGCGCAGGCGCGGCCGGCACCGCAGGCGCGTCCGTCGCGCTGGATCATGGCCGGCCTCGCGCTGGTCGTCGTGATCGGTGCCGTGGGCCATGCCAGCAAGCCCTGGCGGCGCCTGCACCCCGTGGCTTTCTGGCCCGACTGGGGCCGCTCCGTTGCCGCGTTGCGCGACAACTGGGCCGACGAGCAGCACGAGCGTGACGAGGCCCTTCGCCGCGCGCTGCTGGACCGACCCACGGTGGCATGGGCCGGCCGCTCGACCGTGGTGATGGTCATCTCCGACAGCATCAACCGCGACAACCTGTCGCTCTACGGCTACCGCCGTCCGACGACGCCGCGCCTGGCCGCGCTCAAGGAGATGGAAGGCGAGCGCATGCTGGTGCTGCGCAATGCCTGGTCGGCCGATGCCAGCACCTTGCCGGCGCTGCGCAACATGATGGGCTTCGGCGCGCCCGGCCGGCCCGATGCGCGCCACCTGCTGGCGCTGGCGCGTGCCGCCGGCTACAAGACCTTCTGGATGAGCAACCATGACGACGTCGCCGTGGACCAGCAGCACGCGCGCCTGGCCGACGTGGTGGATCTGGTCAATCGCACGCCCGGCCGCTCCAGCGCCTCGCTCGATGGCGGGCTGCTCGACTGCCTGCAGGAGGCCATGCACGATCCGGCCGGGCGCAAGTTCATCGTGGTTCACCTGCAGGGCGCGCATCCGCACTACGGCCTGCGCTTTCCGGCCGGCTTCGCGCCGTTCGACGCGGCGGCCGACGCGGTGGAAGCCGATCTGGTGCGCAGCGGCCGCTCGCTGTGGCTCAGGCGCTTCCGCCAGCAATACGACGCCGCGCTGCTCTACCACGACTTCGTGGTGGCCGAGATGCTGCACACCACCCGCGCCGAGGGTCGGGCCGACGACCGGCGCGCCTTCGTGTACCTCTCGGACCACGGGCAGGAGGTCGGCCACGAATCCGACCGCGCCGGCCACAGCCCGGGAACGGCGGCGGGCTACCGCATCCCGGCCATCGTGTGGCGCTCCGAGCCGTTCGCCGACGCCGCCCTCATCTCGGCGCGGCCGTTCCGTGCCGACTGGGTGGCCTGGACGATGGCCGATCTGCTGGGGCTGGACTGGGCGGCGCGGCAGCCGGGTGCCAACGTGCTCGATCCCGCATATGCATGGCAGCCACCGGTGCTGCCCATCGCGGTGCGCAGCTTCACCGATTGAGCGACGCTCACGGGCGCGCCGAAGGCCCTCCCGCATAATCGCGGCATGCAAGCCCTCCGCGCCCTGACCCGTCTGCACCGCCTGGTGCTGATCTGGTTCGGGCTGTCGCTGGGCGCGGCCATCGCCTCGCCGCTGGTGCATCCCGTGAGCTACGAGATGATCTGCAGCGGCACCACGGTCAAGTTCATCGCGCAGGTGGACGGCGAATCCGTGGAGATGGGCAGCATGTCGATGGACTGCCCGCTGTGCGTGATGACCGCCGCACCGCCGGCCGTCGTGCAACTCGACGCCGTGGGCGTGCAGCCTGGCCTGGGCCACGTCATGCGGTCGATCCCGGCCGCGCGCCTGGCGGCCATCACGGCCGCGCCGCTGCCCGCGCGCGGGCCCCCCGCCGCCGCCTGATCCTCCGCCGCCATCCTGCGTGCCTGGGCACGGGGGATGCGCATACCGCAGAAAGATCAGGCGCCGCGCCGCACCCCATGGGCGCGCGGCCGGCGCGACAGGAATTTTCCCGATGACCCCGTTCCATCGCGGCCGCCCGGCAGGCCGCATCCCCCCTGCGCGCGTGAACACCGGCGCGCTGTCCCTTCTCGCACTGTCCCTGGCCGCGGCCTGGGCGCCCCGCGCGGCCAGCGCACAAGCTGCTGCCGATGCCGAAGGCACCCTCGCGCCCATCACCGTGACCGACACGGCCCCGCAGGCCAGCGGCCGGCTCAATCTGGACACACCCTCGCAGACGGCCAGCCGCCTGGGCCTCACGCCGCGCGAGACGCCGGCGGCAGTGCACGTGGTGGACCGCGCCACCATCGAGGCCCGCGGCGCGCAGGACACGCAGGAGATCCTGCGCGGCGTGCCCGGCATCACCGCGCACAACGCGCCGGGCAGCATCGGCGTGTCGTACCGCGGTTTCAGCGGCGCGTCGCTCAGCCAGCTGTTCAATGGCATCAACGTGCAATACACCATCGCGGCACGGCCGGTGGACAGCTGGATCTACGACCGCGTCGAAGCCATCGGCGGCGCTTCCAGCTTCCTGTACGGCGCGGGCGCCGTGGGCGGCACCATCAACTACATCACCAAGCTGGCCGAGCCGGGCGACTTCACCGAAGGCCGCCTGCGCATGGGCAGCCACGACCTGAAGGAGGCCTCCATCGGCTTGAACCGCCGCGTGGCGGGCGAGGGCGGTGGCGCTGCCGCCAGCCACTACCTGCGTATCGACGCCAACCACAGGAACGCCGGCAGCTGGACCGACGGCACGCAGACGCGCGCCACACAACTGGCGGCATCGCTGCTGTCCGACCTGGGCGGCGGCTGGCGCCACACGCTGGCCTACGAATACCAGGCCGAACACGTGGACCGCCCGTATTGGGGCACGCCGCTGCTCAATCCGGTGGCCGGCGAGATCCGCATCGACCCCGGCGTGCGCTTCAAGAACTACAACAGTGCCGACGGCGTGTATGCCCAGCGCGTGCAGTGGCTGCGGTCCATCACCGAGTGGACGGCTTCGGACGCGCTGCAGTGGAGGAACACCTTCTACGCCTACGACGCGCTGCGCGACTACCGCAACGTCGAGAACTACCGCTACAACGCCGGCAACACGGCGGTGATCCGCTCGTCGGCCCTGCTGCAGCGGCACGACCATCAGGTGGTGGGCGACCGGCTGGAAGCCACCTACAAGGGCAAGCTCGCCGGCATGAAGAGCGACTGGGCCTTCGGCACCGACGTGAGCGTGAACCGGCAGACCCGCTTTCCCAACAGCATCGCGGGCACGGTGAGCACGGTCGATCCGTACAGCTTCACCACCGAGAACTTCTTCTCCATTCCCGGCACGTCGCCGGTCTTCAACCCCGACCGCACCAACCGCGTGACCACCGTGGCCGCCTACGTGGAAAACCGCACCGTGGTGGCACCGGCCTGGTCGGTGGTGAGCGCCCTGCGCCACGAGCGCATCGAGCTGGACCTGACCAACCGCCGCGCCGTCACGCCCACCACGCCCGCTGCCTACAGCCGCGACTACGCGCCCACCACGGGCCGCATCGGCGTGGTGTGGGACGTGGCCCCGGGCGCCAACCTGTACGCCCAGTACGCCACGGCGGCCGACCCGCCCTCGGGCATCCTGTCCACGGCATCGTTCTCCGACGTGGCGAACAACAGCGCGCTCACCACCGGCCGGCAGGTGGAGGTGGGCAGCAAGCTGGACTTCTGGCAGGGCAAGGGCACGGCCAGCGCCGCGCTCTACCGCATCGAGCGCAGCAACATCGCCACGCAAGACCCCAACAACACCGCGCTCACCGTGCTGGTGGGCCAGCAGTCGTCTCGCGGCATCGAGCTGGCCGTGGGCCTGCAGCCCACGCGCGCCTGGTCGGTGCAGGCCAACCTGACCCACGTGGACGCGCGCTACGACCAGTTCGTGCAGGGCGGCGTCTCGCTGGCCGGCAACACGCCCACCAACACGCCCGACGTGGTGGCCAACCTGTGGACGTCGTATGCCTTCACGCCCGGGCTCACCGGCATTGCGGGCCTGCGCCACGTTTCGCGCGTGTACGCCAATGCGGCCAACACGCTCACCGCGCCGGCCTACACCCTGCTCGACGTGGGGCTGGACTGGCGCGTGAGCCGCACGGTGTCGCTCGTGGGCCGCGTGCGCAACGCCACCGACCGCATCTACTTCGCCAACGCCGGCAGCACGCAGGGCTACTTGGGCGCGCCGCGCACGGTGGACGTCACGCTGCGTGCCAGCTTCTGAGAGGGGGCGACGCGATGTCCTCCGCCCGACGCCTGCTCTACCTCGTCCATCGCTGGATGGGGGTCGTGCTCTGCGCCTTCTTCGCCATGTGGTTCGTCTCCGGCGTGGTGATGATGTACGTGGGCTATCCCAAGCTCACCGCGCAGGAGCGGCTCGCGCACCTGCCGGCGCTGGATGGCGGCGCCGACTACCTCTCGCCCGCGCGGGCGCTGGCCGCCGCGGGCCTGGCTGGGCGCGAGCTGGACGACCTGCGCCTGGCCATGGCCAGCCGGGGCCAGGCGGTGTACCTGGCCACGCCCGCGCCGGCCCGGGGCGGCGCAGGGCAGGGCGCCCGCCGGCCGCGCGCCGCTGCGCCCGTGGTCATCGACGCGCGCGATGGCAGCGTGTTGCGCGTGGCGGACCGCGAAGCGGCACTGGCGTCGGCCCGTGCTTTCGCGGGCAGCGGTGCCGATCCGGGGGCCGCCGCACCGGACTACGAAGGCACCATCGACGAAGACGCCTTCACCCACTCGCGCGCGCTCGACGCGCACCGGCCGCTGCACGTGGTGCAACTGCACGACGCGGCCCGCACGCGGCTCTACGTCTCCGGCACCACGGGCGAAGTGGTGCGCGATGCGCCGCGTGCGGAGCGGCTCTGGAACTACGCGGGCGCGTGGATCCACTGGCTCTACCCGTTTCGCGGCAACGTGTTCGACCGCTGGTGGACCGACATCGTCAATTGGCTCTCCATCGCCGGCATCGTGCTCACCGTCACGGGCACGGTGGTGGGCGTGATGCGCTGGCGCTTCACGCGCCGCTACCGCTCTGCCTCGCGCTCGCCCTACACGGGCCGGGCCATGCGCTGGCACCACATCGCGGGCCTGGCCTTCGCGGGCATCACGTTCTCGTGGATCTTCAGCGGCCTCATGTCGATGAACCCGTGGCGCGTGCTGGACAGCGGCGCGCCCGCGCTGCGCACCGAAGCCATGAACGGCGGGCGCCTGGCGGCCGATGCGCTGGGCACGCCGCCGCGCGCGCTGCTGGCCGCCGCCGGGGGCGACGTGCGCGAGCTGCGCTGGCTGCGCGCGCCGGGCCGGGATCTCGTCGCCGTGTCCGGCCCCCTGGGCCGCGTGGCCGTGCTGGACGCCGGCACGGCGCGCGCGCACGTTCCCGATGCCACCGCGCTGCGGCAGGCCGCCGCGCGGCTGGTCGACGCGCCCGTGCACGAGGCGCAAAGCCTCGCGGCCTACGACCTCTACTACTACGCGCGGGACGCGCACACCATGACCGGCGGCAACGACAAGCCGCTGCCCGTGCTGCGCATGAAGTTCGCCGACGCGCACGCCACCTGGGTTCACCTGGATCCGGCCACGGGCGAAGTCCTCGGCCGCACCGACGATTGGCGCCGGGCCGGCCGATGGTTGTTCGCCATGCTGCACAGCTGGGACTGGCTGCCGCTGCTGCAGCGCCGGCCGCTGTGGGACATCGTTCTGATCGCGCTGAGTGCCGGCGGCCTGCTGCTCAGCGCCACCGGTGTCGTCATCGGCCTGCGCCGTCTGGTGCGCAAGGGCGGGGCGCTGGCGCGCAGCCCGGCCGGCGTCACTTGCAACGCAGGCGCAGCGCGGACACGGGGGCAGGCACCGTAACTGCTGTACAATGTCTCACCGGTCCAGGGCTTACTCGCTTCCCTGCACACGCTTGACACCTCGCGGCAGCCCTTGCCCCCGCCCGGAACGTCACGGCGCCCAACGCGCCAGACAGTCATCCACTTCCGGCGAGCCCTCCAGATCCGCCTCATCGGATCGCCTCCGTCCCCTACACAGCATGCCGCCATCGGCATGCGCGCCTCTTCCAGGCGCGGCGGATTCCTCCTCAGCAAATGAACCAACCCACAGCCCAGACGATGGGCCGCTATCTCGTCACACCCATGAGCAGGCTCACCGAAGCCGGGCTCTACCAGGCCTCGGTTTCCATCCGCCGCGGCATGCACGACCGGGTCTACCGCTTCGTGCCACGTTTTCGCACCGACCGGCGCGCCATGCTCTACGCGATGAGCCAGGCACGCGCCCTGCTCGGCGAAGCGAAGGCGGCCCTGGCCCCCACCCCTTGCGCGGCGGGCTGACCGCATGTCCAAGGAAGAACTCATCGAAGCCCAGGGCAAGGTAGACGAAGTCCTGCCCGATTCGCGCTTCCGCGTCGTCCTCGACAACGGACACACGCTCGTCTGCTACTCGGGCGGCAAGATGCGCAAGCACCGCATCCGCGTGCTGGCCGGGGACCGCGTGTCGCTGGAGATGTCGCCCTACGACCTCAACAAGGGCCGCATCACCTTCCGCCACCTCGAGCCGCGCAAGCCCGGCTCACCGGCGCCGGCGCAAGGCCGTCCGCGTCGCTGACCGCCCGCTCCATTCAACACAACACAACCCAACCCACACCTTTCAAGGAACATTCAATGAACAGCAAACTCTACGTCGGCAATCTTTCCTACGACACCAGCGAATCCGACCTGCGCAACGCCTTCGGCGAGCACGGCAGCGTGGGCTCGGCCCAGATCGTCATGGACCGCGACAGCGGCCGCTCCAAGGGCTTCGGCTTCGTGCAGATGGGCAGCGATGCCGAAGCCAACGCCGCCATCGAGGCGCTCAACGGCCAGTCGATCCACGGCCGCGCGCTGACGGTGAACGTCGCGCGCCCGATGGAATCGCGCGGCAACGGTGGCGTCTTCAAGTCGGACGCCGGCCGTCCCCGCCGCTACTGAGCACGCCACGGCCACCCCTCACACCGCAGCCCTGCCGTGGTCGGGCGGCCCGCTCGCAGCTTCCATGCTTGACACCCGGCCCACCCGGCTCGCCTATCAGGTCGAGCTGAGTTACGACGTGCGCGCAGGAAACTGCGACTTCCTCTTCTGCGTGCAGGCCGCACGCACGCCCCACCAGACGGTGGTGCGCGAACAACTGCACCTGAGCCAGGCCGTGCCGGTGCGCGAGCTGCAAGCCCCTGGCAACACCAGCCGGCGCCTGCACGTGACCGCGATGCCGGGCCCGCTGGTGCTGCGCTACGACGCCGAGGTGGACGTGATCTTCCATCACGCCAACCCGGCCGACGTGGCCGAAACCTGGGTGCGCAATCTGCCCGCCGAGGTGCTGCCCTACCTGTGCGCCAGCCGCTACTGCGAATCCGACCTGATGGCCGCCTTCGCCCTGCGCGAATTCGGCGCCATGTGGCAGGGCCACGGTCGCGCGCAGGCCATCTGCGACTGGGTGCAGCGCCACATCGCATTCGAATCGGGCAGCTCGCTGCCCAGCACCACCGCCATGCAGACGCTGGCGCAGGGCAGGGGCGTGTGCCGCGATTCGGCCCACGTCATGATCGCCATCTGCCGCGCGCTCAACATGCCGGCACGCTTCACCACAGGGCTGGACTACGGCGCCGACCCGGCCCTGGGCCCGCCCGACTTCCATGCCTATGTGGAGGTCTACCTGTCGGGCCGCTGGTATCTGTTCGACCCCTCGGGCACGGCGATACCGCGCGGCCTGCTGCGCATCTCCACCGGGCTGGACGCGGCCGACAACGCCTACGCCACGCTGTTCGGCGACGTGCAACCCCTGGGCCGCAGGCTGTTCGTGACACCGGTGGCCGACGCGCAAGGCCACACCACCTGGCCGCAGCGCACGGGCGAAGCCCTCTCCACCGCGGCGTCCTAGCACCCGCCGCGCGCGGTGCATGAAAAGACACAGTTCGATCGGCGACAATTGCGCCTTCGATTTGCCGGCACAACCGCCACACCCCATGCCCTTCCAGCTCGAACTCTTCCAGACCGCCCTGCAACAGGGCGGCCTGGCCAAGGCCATGGGTTTCCTCAATGAGCCGGTGTCGCACCGCTACACCGGCGTCTACCGCCTGCGCGACGGCCACCTGCACAACGTCGAACTGCATGACAAGCAGGGCGAAGTGCGCCCCGAATTCCTGGCCGTGGTGCCGCTGCAGGACAGCTTCTGCCAGTTCGTGCTGCGCGACGGCGTCTTCCGCACCAGCAACACCGGCACCGATGAGCGCCTGAACGGCCACAAGTACCAGGGCGTGCTGCTGTCCTATCACGGCGTGCCCGTGCTTGACAACCGGGGCGAGCTCTTCGGCACGTTGTGCCACTTCGACGCCCTGCAGAAAGATCTGGGCGACGAGCAGTTCGAATTCATGCAGCGCGCCGCGCGCTTCATCTCGCCCTACCTGCCGGCCTGAGCCGCGCCACACCTTTCGCATGTATCAGGCGGCCCTGCCCGGGCCCGCCCGTCCGCCCGCCGATACCGCGCCTGCCATGACCCACCGCCTGACCTACGTGAGCCGCGCCGGCGACTTGCAGCACCTGCGTGAAATCCTCGAAACCTCGCGCGTGCGCAACGCCGAAGCGGGCATCACCGGCGCCCTGTGCCTGCTCGACGGCGTGTACATGCAGTGCCTGGAGGGCAAGCTGCCCGCGCTGCAGGAAGCCTACCGCCGCATCGCCCGCGACACCCGCCACGGCGACCTGCGCCTGCTCAAGCTCGAAGCGGTGCAGCGCCGCTACTTCGAGCACTGGTCGCTCGCCCTGCTGACCTGGACGGACGAAACCCGCGCCATGTACGAGTTCTTCATGCCCGAGGGCGAGCACGACCTCTACGACATCGACGCCGACAAGGCCAGCACGCTGCTGCGCACGCTGTCGCAGTCGAAGAACTGGCTGGCGGCGTAAGTGCGCTGCGGCGCGGTGGACACAGGCCGCGCCAGTACATCCGCACGTACGGGCAGCGCCCAATGCGGTAAGGCCTGTCGGGTGCAAGGCATCGTCATTGCATTTTCAGCCAGCTGACGCTATAAAATCTCAATATCTCGTGATTTATCAATCTTTAATCACACGATATGAGAACATCTTCCACCGGTCAGCGACTTCCCTTCGAAGCCGAGGACGTCTTGACAACCCTTGCCGAGCGCGTGCGCACCGTGCGCCGCGCGCGTGGGCTCACGCAGCCCGATCTGGCGGCCAAGGCGGGCATCAGCACCAACACCCTGGTGACCATGGAGAAGGGCGGCGGCAGCGTGCAACTGGGCTACTGGCTCAAGGTGCTGTGGGCGCTGGACGTGCTGGCCGGCTTCGGCGATGCCGTCGCGCAGCTGGGCCGCGCACAGGGCGACGTGGCGCTGCTCGAATCGCAACTGCCCCAGCGCGTGCGCGGCAACGGGCGCGGTTGAACGCGTGCGCTTCATCTGAACACCCCTGAGCCTTGCACCCATGAGCGACACGCACAAACCCGTCTGGATCTGGTTGCCCGGCCGGCCCGAGCCCGTGCGTTGCGGCATGTTTTCGCTGGCGCGCGGCGTCGGCACTTTTCACTACGACGACGACTATCTGGCGCGGCCCGACGCGCTGCCGCTCGATGAATTCAGCCTGCGGTTCCCCCGCTCGCGCGCGGGCCTGAAAGAAACGCGGCAGGGGGGACTCTTCGGCGTCTTCAGGGACGCGAGCCCCGAAGGCTTCGGCCTCGCGCTGCTGGAACAACTGCGCGGCACCACGCTGGCCGATCCGATGCAGCGGCTCGAACTCTCCGAAGGCGATTCGGTGGGCGCGATCGAGGTCTGCGACGACATCGCGGCCAAGCTCGCCTTCGAGCCACCCGCATCCGGACACCTGCTCGACGTGCTGGCCGCCCTGCCGCCGGAGCGGGCCAGCAGCCACGCCGCACGCGAGATCCGCGGCATGCACGGCACCAGCCTGGGTGGCGAGCGGCCCAAGCTCACCGTGCTGCACCAGGGCCAGCACTGGATCGCCAAACTGCAAGACCGTGGCGACCCGCCGCACGCGCCGCTGCGCGAGTACGTGGCCATGCGCCTGGCGCGGCGCTGCGGCATTCAGGCGGCCGACGTGCAGTTCCAGACCGTGGGCGAGCGCGAGGTACTGCTGGTCAAGCGCTTCGACCGGCAGGTGACCGCTTCCGGCCAGGTACTGCGCTCGCTCTACGCCAGCGCGCACACCGTGCTGCGCCTGGACGCGCAGACGCGCGGCGAGCGCCAACGCTCGTACGTCGCGCTGGCCTGGGAAATCGGCCGCTGGTGCGGCCGCGCCGACGTGGACATCGCCGCCATGCAGCGCGAGCTGTGGCGCCGCATGGCCTTCAATGCCATCTGCGGCAACGGCGACGACCATCCGCGCAACCACGGCCTGCTGCACCAGGACGGCCGCTGGGGCCTGGCCGAGGCGTTCGACATCGCACCGTACATCACCTTCTCGGGCACGCTGGCCATGGCCATCACGCGGGAAGGCAGCGCGCTGGCGACTACCGCCAACCTGCTGGCCACGTGCGGCCACTTCGGCTACGACCGCACCGAGGCCGCGCAGTACATCGAGGCAACCAAAGACGCCGTGGCCACCAGCTGGGCCGCCGAGCAGTCGGCCGTGGGTGTGGCGCCAGACACCGTGCCGCCGCCCGACTTTACGTGGCTCAAAGGCGAGGGCTGAGTCATGTCGCCGCGGGCGACATGAATACACGACGTGTCGCCATTTTCGGGAAATAAGAACATGTTTTGTTGACGTGTCGCTGGTGGCGACATAAGCTGTCTATATGTCGCCAAAACAGGATTTTTGCATCATGACGACTGCTCCCGCTTGGCAAGCCGATCGACCGTACAACCAGCTACCCGCTCTTCCTCCAGCGTACGAGCTGGAAACCCGAGCAGTGCTCAAAGCCTGTATCGAGGCCCGCGCCGCGCTGGCCGAGCTCAAGCAGGCGGCTGAGCTGATCCCCAACCAGTCGATGTTGATCAACACGATTCCGCTTCTGGAAGCCAAAGACAGCTCGGAAATCGAGAACATCGTCACCACCACCGACCAGCTGTTCCAGTACGCGCAGGGCCAGGACAACGCCGATCCGGCCACCAAGGAAGCGCTGCGCTACCGCACCGCGCTGCAACAGGGATTTCAGTCTCTTGAAGCGCGCCCGCTGTGCACCGCTACGGCTGTAGATATCTGCCGCACCCTCAAAGGCGTGGACATGGACATCCGCCGCACCCCGGGCACCCAGCTCACCAACGACCGGACTGGCAAGGTGGTCTACACCCCGCCCGAAGGCGAAGCCCGCCTGCGCGACATGCTGGCCAACTGGGAACGCTTCCTTCACAACCAGACCGAGCTGGACCCTTTGATTCGCATGGCCGTGGGCCACTACCAGTTCGAAGCCATCCATCCCTTCATCGACGGCAACGGCCGTACCGGCCGCGTGCTCAACATCCTCTACCTCATTCAGGAAGAGTTGTTGAACCTGCCCATCCTGTACCTGAGCCGCCATGTGATCGCCCACAAGGCCGACTACTACCGCCTGCTGCTCGGCGTCACGCGCGATGGCGCCTGGGAGCCCTGGCTGCTGTTCATGCTGCAGGCCGTTGCAGAAACGTCCAGATGGACGACGGGCAAGATCGCCGCCATCCGCGCGTTGGCTGCGCACACCACT